>Ga0214473_10000490_pt1 | contig 55934 bp, 37 predicted proteins | sample RVTome_7_FD_203509 | JGI IMG/M metagenome (GOLD analysis project Ga0214473, IMG submission 203509) | Soil microbial communities from uranium-contaminated site in the Upper Colorado River Basin, Wyoming, United States - RVT98D197 | ecosystem: Environmental > Terrestrial > Soil > Contaminated >... | reverse complement strand
GGATTCCCCGGCTCGAGTGCCACCAATCCCGCAATCCAGCCGCCGGCGCTCGATTCAACCCAGACGGCCTGATAGAGGAACGGCGCGTCTTGCTCAACGCCGGCGTCCTTTCGCCGCACCACCCGGATGGTCAGCAGGTCGCCGAGCTGGACCTCACGCGTCAGATGCAATTGGCAGCCTCGATCACTGACGTCGGAAGCTGCGGCGTGATCGCAGTAGGGCACACCGTTCCGACCGATCCCAGAGACCTCGACGTGGAAGGAGAGCGGGATACGTTTGCAGCGGCGGCGTTCGGGATGTGATTCATTTTGCATTTCCGTCCGTCCGGCGGTCTAATCCCGGATCCACTAGATCCGGTTTCACCAGTCACCCGCTCGCTGCGTTCCGCACAGGATCGAAGATTCGGATCGCCGACCCATGTCCAAACGCGCCCAGCCGCGGGCGTGATACGCGAGGACGTGGCATACGGGCGCGCCGGGCAGTTGTCGCCCGCGCGCAGTACGGTGCCCCGTTGAAACCACGGGGCTAATCAGCGTGGACCATGGGGCGCGCACGAACGGAGCCGCCGGGCTCGGCACGCGCGCTGCCGCCGCATTGGCGTTTCAGGTGACGATAGAGGCTGGTGCGCCCAATGCCCAGAAGCTGAGCGGCACGCACGCGGTTGCCGCCGCAGAGTTCCAGCATGCGCCGGATGTGCTGCTTGCGCACCTCTTCGAGCGACAGGGGCCGCCACAATTCACTCGTGGACGGCTGTCCCGACGGCTTTTGCAGGTGTTCGGGAAGGTCGAGCACGTCCACAAAGTCGCCTGCGGCCAGCAGAGTGGCGCTGGCAATCACGTTTTCCAGTTCGCGCACGTTGCCCGGCCAGGTATGCCGCAAGAGCACGGCCTTGGCCTTGTGTGTGAGTCCGCGGATCTGTTTCTGGTAAAGCTGGCTGTACTTCTTCAAGAAGAACGCCACCAGCAGCGGGACGTCGTCCTGGCGCTCGGTTAGCGGGGGGACGCGAAGTTGAATAGTACTCAGCCTGTAGAACAGATCCTCGCGAAACCGCCCCGCGCGGACTTCGGCCTGCAGGTCGCGATTGGTGGCCGCGATCAGGCGCACGTCGACGGGTCGAACCTCCGGGGAACCGACCCGCTGGATCTCGCGATTCTGGATGACGCGCAAGAGTTTGGCCTGCATGGGCAGGGACGTCTCGCCCACCTCGTCCAGGAAGACCGTCCCGCCGCTGGCGTACTCAAACAGTCCCGGCCGGGTATCGCTGGCGCCGGTGAAGGCGCCGCGAACGTGGCCGAACAACTGGCTCTCCAGCAGCGTCTCCACCATGGCCGAGCAGTTGCACACGGCGAACCGCCGGCCGGCCACCGGGCTCATCTGGTGCAGTGAATGCGCGATCAGCTCCTTGCCGGTGCCGGTCGCTCCGGTGATCAGGACGTTGGTGTAGTGGCGCGCGACCTTGCGCCCCAGGTCAAACAGTTCCAGCATGCCCACGCTGCGGCCGACGATGCCGTGGAACTCCAGATCATTCAAGAGTTGTGCATCCAGCCCGCTGATACGCCGCCGCCGCTGAAGCTGCTCGGACAGGTCCTCGAGCGTCTTCCTGAGGCGCGCGCGGTCAATCGGTTTTGGCAGGTAATCGTAAGCCCCGCGCCGGATGGCCTCGATCGCTGATTCGATCGAGTAGTAGCCGGTCATCAGGATGATGAAGGTCCCTGGGTCGCGTTGGAGGGCCTGCTCCAGGAACGTGAAACCATCCATGGCCGGCATGCGCACGTCGCACAGCACCACGCGACATGGACCGCCAATTTCATCGAGAGCCTGTTGCGGGTCCGAGGTGCCACACGAACCAAAGCCGAACTGCCCCATGATCTCTTGCAGCAGCTCGACCATGGCCGGGTCATCGTCGAGGATACAAACTCTTAGAGGCTCCTTGGCGACTTTGGAAGTCTCGGGCCGTTCCAGCGTCAGGGTCATAGCACGCCTTGCGGGCACACCGGGTGCCAGACGTGCGGACACACCAAGTTAGACTGCACCCACGCATCGCAGCCCGGCACCGCGACCGGGAGTCGCGCCCAAGCTCGCCGCCAGAAACACCTTAGCGCCGTTCGGAGTCTTGATCAGAAGCGGGACACGTATGAGGAGTTCCTTGCCGGCTTATTCGCGGTCAAGGGCGGCCGTTCGGAAAATTCCAATTTGGTGCGGATTCTTTGGCTCGCGGTTCCAAACACGAACTCCGCGAAGGGTGGCCTGATTGCCGGTGATTCAGTTCTTGAGCTCCGGCCTGTTCATGAAAAATTCGGCCAAAGATTCCTCGTCGGCCGCGTCCTCCACGGGCGTGTCTGCCCACAGGGTGGTAGATTGCGCGTCTGCCGGGTCATCATCGGAAACCGCCCAGGCGCCCCGTGCGAATTCGCCCAAGACGGCCAGAACCTGGTGAAGTTCTTCCGGCGTAGACATGCGGTCAAATCCACTGGACGTTCTCATCGGGCCACCTCTCAACCTTCCCTCGTTCCATTCCTGCCTGCGGCAGAAGCACACTAACCACCTTTATTTAGATGCGGGTTGCACCTGATCGGTCGCTGCCCCGGCGCGCGGCGCGCGGTTGGCAGGGGATCAAGCGGATCCGGGACTTTCCGGTGAAATCCGGGGGCTCGGCGGCCTGAGCTTCGTGCGCGGTGGGATGGCCCTTTTCGTGGGCTTCTTTGCCATCCCCGTGCAGGAGTCTAATGAATACCAGCGATCCGCTGTGCACGCTGTGGCAGAGGCTTACGGTCTTGCCTCCGGAATCGTTAAAGTCGAGTTCCGCGATTTCCACGAAGAATTGACCTTCCGCATCCCAGCCGGAAACCTCGACCGACTGGGTGGCCGTATCGTTCATCGTATTGATCTGGGTGTTCATGGGGGCGGATTGCACTGGCATCTTCTTGCTCTCCTGCCAGTCGAGATAAGCAGTCTGCGGGCCAAAGCTGCGGGTTAGTGTAACGCCTGTCAGTCCAATAGGCTGCGGGCCTGAGCGTCCGGCTGCCAGCCGTCTTCTCGCGGTCATTTGCGCACAACTGTGCAAGATTGGCACAGGCCGGCAGCGCCCGGACTCTCCTTGGCTGGGACCTGATTCTCGGGCACCGCGGGCTAGGTCGTACTTACGTCAACAAGTTAGGGTCCGAATTCGAGGCAGGAGTTGTCGGGGGACAGAAGACTCCAGCCGGGGATTCCATTCGCGCCGAAACATCGGCGGGCTCGGAGCCACGATTTAGGCTGGCTCCGGGGCCTGGACTCGAACCAGGATAACCAGATCCAAAGTCTGGTGTGCTACCGATTGCACTACCCCGGAGCGGAAGAAGACCACTGCGAAAACCTGCCCAGAAAAGCGGCTCGCGAGCCGCTCGTCGCTTGGACACGGTCTCCGATGCGACAGCCTTTCCGGGCTAGGATAACGGGAATCCGCGCCGCAACCAAGGAGGAATCTCGCGCGTCTTAATGAATTATAAGGCGGAGTATTGGCGGCTTCCAATTTTGGGGCAGATTCTCGGACGCCGCGGTGTTTCGTTTCGCGGTTTCGCGCTGGAGCTATCCGGCGTATTTTGTTACTCTGAGAGTGCGGTGTCTCGTGAAGCCCCTTCTGAGGAGGTCCTGGGCGGGCCGGCACGCGGGGCGGACCCGCGGCATCAGGCTACAGACGGCGCTTTCCGATACAAGGGGGCCACTTGTCCCAACAGGATTAGCGAATTGGTGATCCTCAAGCCCTGTCTCCCCGGGGGCGAGTGGGTTCAGGAAGCAGACGTTTGCAGAACGCTGCGGTATAATTTTTCGTTAGAGCGTGGTTCGATCAAGCGTAGAACGGCGCGCTGGTCATTGCGGCTGGCCAGGCAGTTTGGGTGGGTCGGGCACAGGAGCTGATTGCAGATGGTCTTTGGCACCCTGGGCGGAAGTCGTCGTCGGAAGTGGCTGCCGTACACCTGCGCGCTGCTCATGATGCTGGGCACGAGCAGTATCCTGCTGGGCTTCCAACGTATCCGTCTCCAGGACCTGCAAGAAGAAAATGACTGGCGGTATCCGGCCGGGGCGGACGACAAGACCGAATGGACATTCGCCCGGCTGCGCTACGACGGATATTACGGCGGGGGATTTGACCGCCGCGGCGGTTCGCGCTGGACGGTGGATTATCCCAAGGCCGAGCGCCAGTTTGTGCAGGGGGTTCGCCGGCTGACTCGCATTGACGCCAAGTCAATTGAACAGGTAGTGGACCCGGACACCGACGAGCTTTTCGATTGGCCCTGGGTGTACGCCGTAGAGGTTGGGAGCTGGGACTTCAGCCCGGACCAAGCCCAACGCATGCGTGAATACCTGCTCAAGGGCGGGTTTCTGATGGTGGATGATTTTCACGGCACCGCCGAGTGGCAGATGTTTCAAGCCGGCCTGCGCAAGATTTTTCCAGAGCGCGCCATCGAGGACCTGGCGAACGAAGACGAAATCTTTCACGGGCTCTATGACCTGGACGAGCGTTTCCAGGTGCCGGTCGTCCAGTACGTATATACGGGACGAACCTTTGAGCGAGATGGAGTGAATCCGGAGTGGCGGGCCGTGCGTGACGACAACGGGCGGGTGGTGGTGGCGATTTGCCATAACATGGACCTGGGGGACGCCTGGGAATGGGCCGACCTCCCGGAGTACCCGGAGAGATTCACTTCGCTCGCGTACCGCGTCGGCATCAACTACATCATGTACGCGATGACGCACTAAAGGCAGATGGGACAGGGGCACGATTGTCGCGGCGAGAGGCAGTATGTTTGAATTTTTGTTCAAGTATCCGAGCGCGCTCTTTTCCAAAGGTGAATTTACCCTCCTGGGCGGCTGGCCCCGGTGGGTCCTGGTGCTGCTGGTTTTGATTGTGGCGGCGGGCCTGGCCTGGCGCATCCGCTCGCGTCTCGCGGAAGCGGCGCCCAGCTTGCGGAGCTGGCGCTCGGCTGCGATCTGGGTATTGCAGAGCGCGCTGGCTGCTTTGCTGCTGGTGCTGCTATGGCAGCCGGCCATCAGCATCGCCGAGCTCAAGCCGCAGCAAAACATCATCGCCGTGCTGATGGATGATTCGCGGAGCATGTCCATAGCCGATGAGGGCGCGCCTCGGCAAGTGCGGGCCGTGGAAGCACTGGATGACGGCGTATTGGCCGAGCTGCGGAAGAAATTTCAGGTGCGGCTGTACCGGTTGGATCGCGGATTGTCCGTGGTCCCCGATTTCAAGCAGTTGCAGGCCTCCGCCCCGGTGACCCACATCGGCGACAGCCTGCGGCAACTCAGCGATGAAACCTCGGAGCTGCCCATTGGCGCCGTGGTCCTGCTGAGCGATGGCGGAGAGAACTCCGGCGGCCTGGACCGCGAGGCCATCTCCGCGCTGCGCAACCGCCGCATCCCGGTGCACACCGTCGGACTGGGGCTGGAGCAGCCGGCCCGCGACGTAGAGATCAATGATGCCTCCGTGGCGCCTCGCGCGTTGGCCGATTCGCGTCTGGCGGCGACGGTGAATTTTCACCAGTGGGGCTACGCCGGGCGCAAGGCGATGTTGCGCGTTCGCGAGGACAGCAAAGTTCTGGCGGCCCGCGAAGTGACACTGGCCGCGGATGGCGCGGTCCAGACCGAGGCGCTGCCCTTCAGCGCCGGCTCGGCGGGGGCCAAGGCGCTGCAATTTTCGATTGACCTGCTGGACGGGGAGGACAACCGCTTCAATAACGGCGTCACGCGCCTGGTCAAGGTCGAATCCGATGCGCGCCGCGTCCTGTACGTCGAGGGCGAACCGCGCTGGGAGTTTAAATTCATCCGCCGGGCCGAGGACGAGGACCGCATCGTGCGCGTAGTTTCGATGTTGCGCACCACGGAAAACAAGCTTTACTGGCAGGGTCTCGATAAGGACGAGGAACGGCCTTCCGGCTTTCCGGCGACCGCGGAAGAACTGTTCAAGTACCAAGCCATTATTTTGGGCTCGGTGGAAGCCAGCTATTTCACCGCGGGCCAGCAGGAATTGATCAAGCAGTTTGTGGACCGGCGCGGCGGGGGCCTGCTGCTGCTTGGCGGCGGGCGTTACGCGCTCACCGAAGGAGGCTGGGCTGCGTCCGCGCTGGCGGAACTGCTGCCGGTCACGCTGCCCACCTCCAAAGGAACCTTCCAGCGCGAACCGGCCACGGCGGAGCTCACCGCGGCTGGTGCGGACAGCATGATTGCCCGCCTGGCCGAGGATCCGGCGCAGAACACCGAACGCTGGAAGAATCTGCCCTACATGATGAATTATCAGGACCCCGGCAAGCCCAAGCCGGGCGCGGCGGTCCTGTTGAATATGAGCGTGAACGGCCGCAAGATGCCATTGCTCATCACGCAGAACTACGGCCGGGGGCGCACGGCGGTGCTGGCCACCGGCGGCAGTTGGCGCTGGCAGATGAGCATGCCTCTCGAGGACCAGTCCCACGAGGCCTTCTGGCGGCAACTGCTGCGCTGGATGGTGACGGATTCGCCGGGCCAAATTATTACCTCTGTGCCCAGCCAGATGCTGCTGGACGACGGCCGCATCCAGATTTCCGCGGACGTGCGCGGCAAGGATTACATGCCCGCGGCCGACGCTCGCGTGGAGGCTCACATCCTGGGGCCGGAAGGAATCGCCGCGCAACTGGAGATGGCCCCGGACCCCAATACACCGGGGGTCTTTCGCGCCGACTGGAACGCCGAGAAGTCCGGTCCATACGTGGCGGAAATCACCGCCAAGCGCGGAGAGGAAGAGCTGGGTCGTGACGTACTGAACTTCCAGCGCATGGACGGAGTGGCTGAGAATTTTCACACCGAACAGAACCGCCCGCTGCTCGAAAGGCTGGCCTCCCAGACCGGCGGGCGCTACTGGCGGCCGCAGGATCTCTCGCGCCTCCCGAGCGAAATTTCTTATTCTGAAGCCGGCATCACCATTCGTGACACCAAGGAATTGTGGAACATGCCGGCCGTGTTTCTGCTGATTCTGCTGCTTCGCTCGAGCGAATGGCTGCTGCGTCGGAAATGGGGGATTGTATGAGGGCCGCGATCCGTTTCTGTGTGTTCGCCCTGATGCTGGCGGCGTTGCCCGCGCAGGCCACCGTGTACTACGTCGCCGTAGGCGGTCTAGGCGGCGAACCCGATTTCGAGCAGCGATTCGCCGCGCTGATCAAGGACGTGGACAAGCTGCTTCAGGAGTCCAGCGGCGGCGTGAAGGTTTACGCGCTATCGGGCGGCGAGGCCACACGCGCCCGCGTCACCGAAGTGATGGGGCAGATCGCCCGCGAGGCCCGGCCGGAAGATGATTTCCTGCTCCTGCTCATCGGGCACGGCTCCTTCGACGGCTTGGAATATAAGTTCAATCTGACGGGACCCGACCTCTCGGGCGCGGAGCTGGCCGGGCTGTGCGACCGCATCCCGGCCAAACGCCAACTGGTGGTGAACACCACCAGCGCCAGTGGCGGTTCCCTGGCCGCGCTGCAGAAGCCCGGCCGCGGCGTGATCGCTTCGACCAAGGCCGGCACCGAGAAGAACGCCACCGTGTTTGCCCGCTACTGGGTGGAGGCGCTGCGCGATTCGGGCGCCGACGTGGACAAGAACGACGCTATCAGCGCGCTGGAAGCGTTTCAATACGCAACGCGGAAGACCGCTGATTTCTACGAATCGCAAAAGCGTCTGGCCACTGAGCACGCCGTCTTCGACGATACCGGCAAGAGCACCGAAGGCGTTCGCGCCGCGTCCACGGCCGCCGGGCAGGGCCTGCTGCTCTCCAGTTTCACGCTGGTGCGAATCGGCGCCGCGCAAAGGGCCGCCGCGGATCCTGCCAAGCGCGCGCTGCTGGACAAAAAGGAAGAACTCGAGCGCAGGGTTGATACCCTGAAATACCAGAAGGCGGCCATGCCCGACGACCAGTATCGGCGCGAACTCACCGCCGCGCTGGTGGAGCTGGCCCGCGTGCAGCAGGAGTTGGACAAATGAGCCCGCTTAAACGGATCTGCGCGCTTGTTTTGCTGGCATTGGCCGGGGCCGGCACGGCCTGGCCGGCTACGCCCGAAGAGTGTCAGGGGATGCGCAAGCACGGCCGCCGCGCCGAGTCTCGCGCCTGCTTTCAGTCTCTCACACTGACCCGCGACCCCTACCTGCGGGCCGAAGGCTTGTGGGGCCTGGCCATGTTCCAGGAGGCCAACGAGCAGTTCCGCGCGGCCGTAGCCCAATCGCCCAAGAACGCCAATTACCGCGTCCGCTGGGGCCGCCTGATGAAGGAGCGGTTCAACAGCGCCGATGCCGAAGACCTTTTCAACGAGGCATTAGAGATTGACCCCAAGAGCGCCCAGGCGTACCTGGGGCTGGCCCTGGTAAGCGCGGGGGGCTTCGACAGCAAGGCCGTGCAGTGGACCAACAAGGCCTTGGAACTGGATCCCAAGCTGGTGGAGGCTCACGAGTTGATGGCCCATCTGCTGCTCGAGGATTCCGAGCCGGACAAAGCCACCGCGAGAGCCGACGAGGCCCTCAAGCTTTCCGGCGAAGCGCTGGATGCTTTGGCCATTCACGCCGCGATAGAAGTGCTGGCTGATCGTTCGCCCGACGCCTGGCTGGCCAAGATTGGCGCGATCAATCCCACTTACGGCGAGGGCTACGCCCTTGTGGCGCATCACTTGGTGCTCAACCGGCGCTACGAGGACGGCATCACGAACTACCGCAAGGCCATCGAACTCGATCCGCAGCTCTGGTCGGCTCGTTCCGAGCTAGGCATCAACCTGATGCGCCTGGGCCAGGAAGACGAGCCGCGGCTGCATCTGGAGATGTGCTACCGGAACGGTTTCCGCAACGCGGCCACCGTTAACACTCTGCGCCTGCTGGATAGCTACAAGAATTTCCTCATCTATAAGGACGACAACACCGTGCTGCGGCTGAACGGCAAGGAAGCCGAGCTGCTGCTGCCGTATATGCGCGCGGAGCTGAAACGCGCCATCAGCACTTACGAGAAAAAGTATCAGATCAAGCTGCCCCGTCCGGTGCAGCTCGAGGTCTATCCCGACCACGAGGATTTCGCCGTGCGCACGATGGGCATGCCCGGCCTGGGCGCATTGGGCGTCACCTTTGGCGACGTGGTGGCCATGGACAGCCCCTCGGCCCGCGCCCCCGGCAGTTTCCACTGGGCCAGTACTCTCTGGCATGAATTGAGCCACGTCTTCATTCTGCAGGCCACCAATCATCGCGTGCCGCGCTGGTTTACCGAAGGATTGGCGGTACACGAGGAAACGGAAGCTTCGCCGGAGTGGGGCGATCGCGTCACTCCCGACGTGGTGGCGGCCCTCCGGGACAAGAAACTCCTGCCGGTGGCGGAACTGGACCGAGGATTCGTGCGCCCCGAGTATCCCGCGCAGGTCATCGTCTCTTACTTCCAAGCGGGTCGTATCTGCGACTACATTCAGAGCCGCTGGGGCCAGCAGACCCTGCTCGATATGGTTCACTCCTTTGCCCAGCGCAAGTCCACTCCCGAGGTCATCGTGCAGCACCTCGGCTTGCAGCCGGCGGAATTTGACCGCCAGTTCCTGGCCTGGCTCGACCGGGACCTGGGCCCTACCGTGGCCAGTTTCGAGCGCTGGACCGAGCGTCTGAAGGCGCTGGCCGCCTTGGCCAAAGAAGGCAAGCAGGACGAAGTGATCCAGCAGGGTGACGAGGTTCGCCGGATGTATCCTGACTACGTCTATGCGGCCAACCCGTATGAATTCCTGGCCCAGGCCCACCTGGCCAAGGGTAACAAGCAGGCGGCTGCCGCGGTGCTCAAGGATTATCAGACCCGCGGCGGGCGCAATCCGGAAGCGCTCAAGCAGTTGGCTGCGCTGGAGCAGGAGTTGGGCGACTCGCCCGCGGCTGCGGCCACTCTGGAACGCGTCAACTACATCTATCCGGTCAACGACGAACAACTTCACCGCCGTCTGGGCGACTTGTGGTTCGCCCAGAAAAACTTCGCCGGCGCCGTCCGTGAGTTCGGCGCGGTGCTGGCCCTGAAACCGCTGGATCGGGTGTCGGCGGAATATGGCCTGGCGCGCGCCTATTTTGCCCAGGGGCAGCGGGAGCAGGCGCGCGACCACGTGCTGGCGGCGCTGGAAGGCGCTCCCAGCTACCGCCCGGCACAACAACTATTATTGCAGCTCGAGGACTCGGAAAAAGGGAGATAAATAGTGGCCTCTATCGCTCAAGTTGATCCCAACTCTGCGGAACTGAAGACGCGCATCGAGAGATTTCAGTCCGTTCGCGACAGCATTATCAGCCAGGTTCAGAAAGTGATCGTGGGCCAGGAGGAGGTCATTGACCAGATCCTTACGGCGTTATTCGTCGGCGGCCACTGTCTCATCACCGGCCTGCCCGGCTCGGCCAAGACACTCATGGTGCGCACCATCGCTCAGACGCTGGGACTGGTCTTCAAGCGCATCCAGTTCACGCCGGACCTGATGCCCTCCGACATCACCGGCACCGACATCATCGAGGAGGATCCCACCACCGGCCACCGCCGCTGGACGTTCATCCCCGGGCCGCTGTTCGGCAATATTCTCCTGGCCGACGAAATCAACCGCACCCCGCCCAAGACCCAGTCGGCGATGCTGGAGGCCATGCAGGAGCTCTCCTGCACGGTCCGCGGCAATCACTACAAGCTGCCCTCGCCCTTCTTCGTGCTGGCCACCCAGAATCCCATCGAGCTGGAAGGCACCTATCCTCTTCCGGAAGCGCAGCTCGACCGCTTCCTCTTCAACACCCTCCTCGACTACCTCAGTGCGGAAGACGAAATCAAAGTGATTGATCTAACCACCACCACGCACGTGGCCAAAGTCGAAGCGGTCACCAACGCCGAAGAGATCCTGGATTTCCAGACGCTGGTGCGCATGGTGCCCATCGCCGAATCGGTGGCCCATTACGTGGTCCAGTTGGTTCGCGCCACACGCCACAACAGCGGCAGCGCTCCGGATGTCGTCAAGAAGTACGTCAACTATGGCGCCAGCGTGCGCGCCGCGCAGTTCATCGTCCTGGCAGCCAAGGCCCGCGCCCTGGCTCGCCGGCGCTTCCATGTGGCTTACGAGGATGTCACCTCGCTGGCCATTCCAGTGCTCCGCCACCGCATTCTGCTGAATTTCCATGCCGAATCCGACCGCATTGATTCGGACGAGATCCTGCGCCGCTTGCTGGAGTACATGCCGCCGCCCGCCAAGGCCTGACGATGCAGCGCTTCCTCAATCCCGATGTGCTGGCCGGCATTTCCGGCCTGGAGCTGATCGCCAAGACGGTCGTGCAGGGTTTCGTTTCCGGCCTGCATCGCTCGCCCAATTTTGGCTTCAGCCAGGAGTTCGCGGAATATCGCGCCTATTCGCCCGGCGACGACCTGCGCTACGTGGACTGGAACGTGTACGCGCGCGCCGACCGCCTGTACCTCAAGCGTTACCGCGGCGAAACCAATACGCTTTTGACCGTGTTGCTCGACGCCAGCAACTCCATGAGGTACACCTCCCACTCCGTCACTAAGATGGACTACGCTCGCTACGCCGCCGCTTCTCTTTTCTATCTCACCAGCCAGATGCAGCGCGACGCCGCGGGCCTGATCGTTTTTGACGACGAGCTGCGCGATTACATCCGGCCGTCCACCCGCCAGGGCCAGCTACACCGCCTGCTGGCCGCCTTGGAGCGCGCCGAGCCTCGCGCCCGCACCGATTTCGGCAAGCCCATTTTGCATTTCCAGGATATGTTGCGGCGCCGCGGCTTCGTGGTGCTCATCTCCGACTTTTACGACACGCCCGAGAAGATCGTGCGCACCGTCGAGCCGCTGCGCTTCCACGGTAACGAGGTGCTTCTTTTTCACGTCTTAGATCCACAGGAGATTCGGCCCAAGCTGGGCGAACCCATGACCCTGATTGACATGGAGACCGATGAAGCTCTGGAGGTCACTCCCGAGTACGCCCACCACGACTACCGCGAGAAAATGGACGCGCACATCAAGCACTTGAGTGAGCGAGTTCGCGCCGCCGGGATGGAATACTATTTGCTCGTGACCGACCGCCCGCTCGACGGCGCCCTGCGGGAATTCCTGACCCTGCGGCAGGGGAGGATGTAGATGGGTCTGCTGGCTCCCTGGTTTTTGGCGGGCGTGGCGGCCGTGGGCCTGCCCATCTATTTGCACTTGCTGCGCCGCCACCGGACTACCCCGCACCCATTCAGCTCGCTCATGTTCTTCGAGCGGCGCACGCAGAGTTCGATCAAGCACCGGCGGCTGCGCTATCTGCTGCTGCTGTCGCTGCGGCTGGCCCTGCTCTTGCTGCTGGCGCTGGCCTTCGCCAACCCGTTCATCAACCGGCCAGCCGCCAGCCTGGCCGGCGATAAGCTGCTGGTGCTGGCGCTGGACGATTCCTTCAGCATGCGCGCCGGCACGCGGCTGGCGGACGCCCGTCGCGAGGCGCTGGCCGTCCTGAATGGGCGCAGCCCCTCGGACCGCGTGCAGGTCATGGCGCTGGACTCCACGGTGCGCATCCTCACCCAGCCCACGCGGGACGCCGGCACGTTGCGCGCGGCGATCGAAAGCGTGCAGCCCGGCGACGCGCACGCCACTCTGGACGCCCTGGCGCGCGTGGTCCGCTCGATCGCCGAAAGCGTGCGCACGCCCATCGAGCTGCACCTGTTCAGCGATATGCAGAAGTCCTCGATGCCCACCAGCTTCGGAGATATCGCACTGTCCGCCAACGTGTCCCTGGTCCTGCACCCCGTGGCCAAGGACCCGCCGCCCAACTGGGTGGTGGAAACGGTGAGCGCGCCGGGGCAGGTGTGGGACCCCAAGAAAGCCCGCGTGCAGGCGGTGATTGCCGGCTACCATGCGCCGGCGGCCAAGCGGATCGTTTCCCTGGTGGTCGGCGGCAAGACCACGGCCACGCGCACGGCGGAGGTCCCTGCCGGCGGGCGCGCCACGGTGGAGTTCGACTCTCTCGACGTGCCCTACGGCTTCACCCGCTGTGAAGTTCGCATGGATTCCGCCGATTCGCTCCCGGACGATGATGTGGGCCGGTTCGCAGTGGAGCGCTCCGACCCCAAGCGGGTGTTGTTCGTACGCGAGCCGACCGACTCGCGCTCCGAGCTCTATTTCCGTTCGGCGCTGGCCTCGGCGGCGGAAGCGGCGTTCACGCTGGAATCGCTGCCGGTCAGTCGGGTGGCCAATCTGCAGCCGACTCAGGCGCAATACGCGTTCGTGGTGCTTTCCGATCTGCTGTCTGCGCCGGCGCCGTTCGAGCAGGCGCTGCTGAAATATGTTCGCGACGGCGGCGGCGTATGGGTGGCCATCGGCACCTCCGCGGCCCGCGCCCCGAGCGTTCCGGTATTTGGCGGCAAGATTCTGGATTCCCGCAACTATTCGCGGGATGGCGCGCGGTTCGTGAACGTGGGCCAGGTGGATCCCGGGTACCCGTCCATCGAGAAAGCGGACCGCTGGGCGGGCGTGAAATTTTTCTTTGCGGCGCGCGTGGACCCCGCGAACTCGATCGTTGCCGCCAGGCTTTCCGACCAGACGCCGGTGCTGCTGGAGAAAAAGATCGGGGAAGGCCGGGTGGTGTTGTTCACTTCGGGGCTAGACAATCTGACCAATGATTTTCCCATCCATCCCATCTTCGTGCCCCTGGTGGAGCAGACCGCGCGCTATCTTTCCGGCACCGAGAGCCGCAGCGGATCCCGTGTGGTGGATTCGTTTCTGGAGTTGCGCACGGCCAAGGAACGGTCGGTGAGCGTGGAAGTGACCGACCCCGACGGAAAACGTCCTCTGTCGCTCAATGAAGCCTCCTCCGCCGAGAACTATCAATTGACGCGCGCCGGTTTCTACGAATTGCGCCTGGCCAACGGCCGCAAGGACATGGTCGGCGTCAACCCGGACCGCCGCGAGTCCGACCTCTCGCTGATTTCTGAGGAGGTATTGTCGATCTGGCGCGGAAGCGGCGGCGAACAGGCGCAGCAAGCCGCCTCCGGCGGGCAGGCCGCCGAGCAGACCGGGCCCTACGGGGTCTGGTGGTACGTCATGTTGTTAGTCCTAGCCGCGGCGGTTGCAGAATCCGTGTTTTCAGGTCAATATCTAGGTACGCAGAGGGAGGGCCCATGAGCGCACGCCACCAACTGAACTCATACCTGGATCGTATGCAGGCGCGCCTGCGGACCGGCGCGGTGTTGCGCGGCGCCGCGGTGCTGACCTCGGTGGCCTTGGTGGCCACGGTGGTCCTGGTGCTCATCGCCAACTCCTTCGCCTTTTCCGGGGGCAGCATTCTCAGCGCCCGAATTGTGCTGATCCTGGCGCTGGCCGCTGCCGCCGCCCTGGGATTGGCTCTGCCTCTGTACGGCTTGAATTCACGGCGCACGGCGCGCAGAGCGGAAAACGCCTTCCCGCAGTTCAATCAGCGCTTGCTCACTTTCGCCGAGCGCGACCCGGAGCGCAAAGACCCCTTCATGGAGTTGCTGGCCGCCGACACTCTGCAAGTGGCCCGCGCCGCCGAACCCTCGCAACTGGTATCGGACGCCAGGCTGTTCATGGCTCTGAGCGCCGGCGTGGCCTCGCTCGCCGTGCTGGTGTGGATGATCGCGGCCGGCCCGGGATTCCTGGGGGCGGGCGCTTCCCTGCTGTGGACCGGAACTCGAGACGCCGACACACCGTTCTACGATCTTCGAGTCAGTCCCGGAGATGCGGCCATCCGCCGCAATACCGACCAGATGGTCACCGCCCAGCTCGTCGGCTTGCAGACCGACCAGGTGCGCCTGTTCGCCCGCTATCACAGCGCCACCAAGTGGGAACAGGTCACCATGGAGCCTCAGGCGGCCGGCACTGGTTTTCAGTTTCTCTTTACCGGGCTGCCTGAGAATCTCGAGTATTACGTCGAGGCCGGCGCTTTGCGCTCGCAGCACTACAATATCCGCGTCGTAGATCTGCCCGCGGTCAAGCAAATCAAGGTCACCTACCATTTCCCCGCGTGGACGGGCTTGCCGAATGCCGTGGAAGAACCCGGCGGCGATCTCCGCGCCGTTCAAGGAACAGCCGCCGACCTGGAGATCACCATGGACCGGCCGCTGCGCGATGGCCTCCTGGTTTTGGACAACGACCAGCAGCTTCAACTGGCCCCAGGCACTCAGATCAACGTGTACAAGAGCACGGTCCGCATGGACAAGGATGGCCTCTATCACGTGGCCGCTCTGGACCAGGGACAGCAGGTCCGCCTGTCCGGTGATTACTTTATCGAAGCGCGAGAAGCACTGGCTCCGGAAGTGCGCATCGGCCGTCCGGGACGCGATTACCGCTCCAGCCCCATCGAGGAGGTCACGATCACCGTCGCGGCCGACGCGGAATTCGGGTTGAACGACTTCAGCTTGCACTACTCCGTCAACGGTGCTCCCGAACAGGTGGTGCCGCTGCTTAGGCAGAAGGGCGCCCGCCAGGCGGACGGTTCCTCCACGATTTACCTGGAGAACTACAAGTTGGTTCCCGGTGATGTGGTTAGCTACTACGCCACGGCCAAGGATGCGCGGACCGAATCACAGACCGACATGTTCTTCATACAAGCCGAACCCTTTGAGCGGGAGTTCTCCCAGTCTCAGCAGGCCGGCGGTGGCGGTGGCGGTGGCGGCGGCGGAATGCAGGAGCAGACGGAGATCTCCCAGCGGGAAAAGGAGATCATCGCCGCGACCTGGTCGCAGCAGCGCGACAAGACCCCTAACAAGCAGCAGGCTGCGGAAGCAGCCCAATTCCTCTCCGACATGCAGGCCAAACTGCGCGATCAAGCGGAGTCGCTCGCCGGCCGCCTGCAGAGGCGCGAGCTGACCGAACAGAACGAAGAGTTCAGTGAATTTCAGAAGGCTATGGAAGCCGCTGCCGAGGCCATGGGACCGGCCGCGGAACAGTTGAAACAATTGAAGTGGGCGGACGCCCTGCCGCACGAGCAGAAAGCGCTGCAACATCTGCTGCGCGCCGAAGCGACCTTCCGCCAGATTGCGGTGGCCTTCGGCAATCGCGGAGGCGGTGGTGGTGGTGGCGGCGGTGGTGGTGGAGCCGCGCGCGATCTTTCCAGCCTCTTTGACCTCGAACTGGACACGGAGAAAAACCAGTACGAGACCGAGCAGAGCGCGGCCTCGGCCAACCGGCGCAACCAGGAAATTGACGAGGCCTTGCAGAAACTCGAGCAGTTGGCGCGTCGCCAGGAAGAGCTGGCCGCCCAGCGCAACAACAATACGCAGACCTCCGAGCAGCGCTGGCAGCAGGAAATGCTGCGCCGCGAAGCCGAGGAATTGCAGCGCCAACTCGAGCAGATGGCGCGGAATAGTCAGCAGGGCCAACAGGGTCAGCAGCAGGGCAGCCAACAGGGCGGTCAACAGGGTGGCCAACAGGGCGGTCAACAGGGTGGCCAACAGGGCGGCCAGGGCAGCCAATCGGGAGGCTCCCAGAGCAGCGATTCACGAGTCCAGCAAGCGCTGGACCGCGTCCGCCGGGCCAGCGACGACATGCGCCGGGCGGCTTCGCAAGGTCAGAGTGAAGCCGACGCCCGTCGCGCTGCCGAGCGGCTCCGCGAAGCCACCGATTTGCTGGGTGGCATGCAGCAACAGCAGGCGTCCGGCCAGCTCGATTCTCTGAGTCGCGAAGCGGATCGCCTGGCGGCGGAACAGCGCGAGCAGGCCAACCGCATGGCAGATATGTTCGGCCAGCCGGGGGCCGATGGAGTTCCCGCCAGGAGTCGCGCGCAAGGCGGCGCCCCCTCGCGCCAGGAGCAGGCCCAGCTTGCCGAGGACCGCCGGCAAACGGCGGAGGAACTCGCTCGTCTGCAAAACCAGATGCGCGAAGCCATGCGTTCGCTGGCGTCCGGCCAGCGTGAATCCTCGACCAAGTTGCGCGACGCCCTGGGTGGGCTCGAAGAAGCGGATCTGCAGAACCTCCTGGAGCGGAGCGCAAACTGGATTCGCCAGGGATACGGTCCGTTCGCCACTACCAGCGAGCCGAGAATCTCCGAGGCTTTTGACCGTCTGAGTGAGCAGGTTCGCCAAGCGCAGCAGGCTCTCAACAACGGCCAGCAGGGCCAGGGGCCAGGCCGTGAGCAAGCTCTCGACCGCGTCCAGCGCCTGCGGGAAAGCCTGGAGGCCATGGACCGCAGCCTGGGCGGGCGTCCCGGCCAGCAGGGCCAGGGGCAACAGGGCCAGCAAGCTGGACAAGGTCAGCGCGGCCAGCAAGGTGGCCAGGGGCAACAAGGCGGTCAAGGCCAGCAGGGCGGCCAGGGCCAACAGGGAGGCCAGGGCCAACAGGGAGGCCAGGGCGGGCAGCAGGGTGGCCAGGCCGGGCAGAATGGCGGCCAACTAGGCAACGGCGCCTTCGGCGGTGGTAACCGCGTGGGAGGCGGCAATTACGGGGGCGGCTGGAACGGCGGCTGGTGGAACGGCCGCGACTACTATGGCGCCATGAATCCCGGCGGCTATGTGGACCCCAACTTCGATCCGCGCCGGGCTCAGCAGCCCTTGACCCAGGCGGAGATGGATCGGCTCTATCAAGACGCCATGCGCCAGTTGAACGACCTGCGCCAGGCGTATCGTGACGAGCCCACAACTCTTGGCGACATCCAGGGTCTCATCCGCGAGATGCAGCGTCTCGATCCCAGCCGCTTCCCGGGGAATCCGGCCCTGGTCGAGCAACTGCACACACAGGTGTTGGCCAGCGTCGATCGCCTCGAATTGCAGTTGCGGCGCGAGGCCGAAGGCCAGCAGTCCGGCCAGGTCCGCAGCGGCGATTCACTCCCGGTGCCCCCCGCGTATCGGGACGCGGTCGCGGAATACTTTCGCAGGCTGAGCAGGGAGAAGTAGCGCCTGGCTCGCTTAAGGGCGCCCGTGCGAAATACGGGCGACCACCATTCCAACCCTCAGGGACACGCCAAGCTGATCGGGATCCGTGTCCGCGGATATGGCGCGGACAATGCGCATTCGCCGAGCCGAAGAGCGCTTCTGCACGTGCCAGAGGTTTCTGCTAATCTATCCGGGCTTCCTGTCGGAGAGGTGTCCGAGTGGTTTAAGGAGCACGCTTGGAAAGCGTGTGTTGGGGAAACTCAACCGTGGGTTCGAATCCCACCCTCTCCGCCATTCTTTCTAGTTTGTTTTCATCAGTTTCACGATTTCACGCCCTGATTCTACTCGTCGTGTAACCTTACCGCTTCCCTGGAGCTGCCGCGTTAGGCCACGCTGAGCGTTCGCGGGCCGAACGGGCAAGGAAGAAGACTTTCTTGGTGATGAGAGCTGCGCAGTCTGCCACAGTAGAGGCTGTGCCCGCGGCACGCTGACGCTGGAGAAATTGAGCGTTAAGGCTCGTGCAGAACCGCTACCGTGGCGCTCGTGGGCGCAAAACCCAGGGAGTACACGCCGTCGCTGGACGATGCCGCCAAAACCCCTGTTCCACCCGCTTGGGCGGCTACGGCTGAGAAAAAGCCCTCGGCAATCGTGCCGGGCAAGCGGTTCCAAGTGAGGCCGCTATCACGCGAGAGGTACAGGCCGCCCGTTCTCGGTGAAGCGACGAACACGTTTCCCACGATGGCCAGATCTTCAATGGGCACTTGCGGCAAACCCGAGGCGGCCTGTTGCCAGGTGGCGCCGGCATCGCGTGAGATGAACAGGCCGTTACCGGCCGTAGCCACGAACGTGGCGTCTTCCGCGTTGCCGCGAGCGACATCCAGGCGCAAAGCGCCGCCGGCATCGAGGGGCAGGTCGCGCCAAGCCCAACTGCGGCCCGCGTCACTTGAAAACACCAGTCCGCGCATGGAGACCGCCCACAGCGACTGGGAGTCGCGGGAGACCCGGACGGAAGCCACCGGCAAATCCGACAGCGGCCCCAGCGGCAAGAGTTGCCAGGTCGTGCCGCGATCTTCGGAAGCCAGCAAGCCGTGATTGGTGGCCGCAAACCAGCGAGTCGCGCCAAAGGCCATGTCACTCACTGCCCAGCCCAGCGTGGGTTGGGCCGAAGGCGCGGTGCGCCGGCGTGACGCGGACGCGCGCAGCGCGGGTGCGGCCGGCTTGGTTTGGGCCGCCGCCAAGACGGCAGCGGCGCCAGCCAGCTTCCCTGCTCGCACCCATACTTCGTGTCCGGCGTCATAGCGCATCAAACCCCCGCCAGACAGTGCCGCCCACCATCCGTCGGGCGAAGCGTATATCCGCTTGAGCTGTGCTGTGGGGAGTCCCTGGCCGAGCGGCTTCCAATTCCGCCCGCCGTCATCGGTGACTAGGAGAGGGTCCGGCCCATCGGCCAGGACCGCCAGGAGGCGACCGGAACGATTGGGGTCGAGTGCCAGCGCCAAGGTCCGCCGATGATTGAAACCTTCGTTGGATACGCGGAAATGGGCCCCGCCATCGTCGCTCACGAGGATGCCAAGGTCGTCCGTGCCGATCACCACGCGGCCCGGACGGCTGGACGGCAGCTCCACGGAATTGATCACCCACTGTGCCGGAGTGACACGCCGCCAGGTGGCCCCGGCATTCTCCGACTTCCACAAGCCCTCGGTGGTGCCGGCATAGATGACGCTGGGGCGGGCGGAATCCTGGGTGATGACATGGGTACGGCGCGCGGAAAAGGGGATGCCCTGAACTTTCTGCCAGCGGGCGCCGCCATCGTCGCTGCGATAGATGCCGGAGCAGGCGCTGGCGTAGACGCGCGCCGGATTCGAGCGATCCACCAGGATGCTCATGACGTCGGAATCGTCAATCATGCCGCGGTGGACGGAAGTCCAGGTGCGCCCGCCATCGGACGTTTTCCAGGGAAGATGAAAGGTGCCGGCGTAGATGATATTGGGCCGACGCGGGTCCACGGCCAGCGAATCTATGTTGCGAAGCTCGCGGTTGGACTCCGGAGAGATGCGCTGCCAGGAGGCGCCGGCGTCGCGCGAGCCGAAGACCCCTTCCAGTGTCCCGGCAACGAGCAGGTCGGGATTCGAGGGGGCCTGGGTGAGCGCGCGCACGGCCTGGCTGGCGAGTCCGGAGGCGCGCCAGTTTCGCCCTCCGTCATCGCTGCGGAACACACCACCGCCACCACCCGCAGCGGGGTCGCGGGTCCAGGTGCTGGCGAACAAGGTCTGCGACCGGCGCGGGTCCACCAAAATCGCGGTGACTACGGAATCCAGGCGGCTGCTGACGCGGCCAAGGAGTTGCCAGCGCTCGCCGGCGTCTTCGGAACCGAAAACGTGGCCGTCAGGTGTGCCGAGATAGAGGCGGCTGGGGCGAAGCGGGTCTTGGGCCAATGCGCGGACGTCACCGCCTGGCGGCCCCATCGAACGCCAGGTTTGCGCCGAGGAGAGAAACGGCAGCGCGCAACAGACCGCCAAGACGCAAATCGCACGCAAACGCATCATCAGGTTCCGCCACCCATTCTAGGTGGACGTGGCGGCTCCGGGCAATCTCGATCGGCGGATGGGCACCACGCCAGTCGACTTCCGAGAAACTCTGCCCAGTCCGCCGCTGACATGCCAGTCTGTCAGTAAGTAGCGCCCGCGGGCACCCAGACAATGTCAACGCGGCGGTTGGCGGCGCCGGCGCCGGCTTGGCCGGTGCCGGTTCGAGTGCTCATGCGCACGCGGTCCACGCCACGGTCGGTCGCCAAGTAGTTGACCGCGTTAGTGGCTCGCGTGCCGGCCAGCGTGCTTGGCTGCCGCTCTCTCGGATCAGCGAAGCCCACGATGACCACGGTGGCCCGCGGATCGTTTTGCAAGCGCACGGCCACATCGTCGAGCAGGCGCTTACAGACGTTGTCCACTCGCGCACTGTTCACTGCACGGAAGTCACACTGATTGATCTTGCTGGCCATGGGCGGCGGAGGCGGCGCTTGCACCTGAACCGTGGCGGAGGCATCTGCGGCGCCCCCTCGTCCGTCCTCACAACGCGCCGTCACGGTGTAGGCGCCGGGCGCTAGGCCGGTGGTATCGAGTTGCACGGCGGCGCCGGTGCCGACAATCTGGCCACCGTTGGTGCGCCACGTGTAGGTGACAGGATCTCCGTCCGGATCAGTGCATGTTGCCCTAAAGCCGACGCGCTCTCCCACCAGCACCGTCGGACGATCGCCGGTCACGGTGACGGTGGGCGGGCGGTTCGGGCGGGGATCCACGCGCAGATCGGCGGTGCAGGCGGTGGTACCGCCGCGATTGTCGGTGACGCTCACGCTGGCGCGATAATTTCCGGGAGCGAGTCCGGCGGGCAGCCAGCGGACCTGCGCGCCTGCACCTTGGATGGTACCTCCGTTAGCGGACCAACTATACACGAGAGTGTCGCCGTCCGGATCGCTGGCCGTCGCGGTGACATTCACGGGATCCGTGGAACCGGTGATGACGACAGCGGGATTGATCGAACAAGCAGCCACCGGCTGGCGGTTGACCGGGGGCGGCGGCGGCGCGGGCTGATGGGCGTAACCCATCTTGATCACGAATCCGTGGCGATCCTGGGCGTTGCCGAGGTTCAGCATATAGCGGTAGCCGAGATCCATGGCAAAGTTGTCCGTGGGATAGAGTCGCAAACCCCACACGCCGTCCATTGGATCCCGCGCGCCGAAAGACTGGTTGGGTGTGGAATTGCCGACGAAAACCACGCCGGTGTACTCGTTCATGAATTGCACGCGGCTTTGCGGCAATAGGATGAAACCCGCGCCGATACGAAGCTGATTGGCCTGAGTCAACAGATGCGCGCCGCCGGCGTTCAAATCCCGCGCGAACCGGGCCCCGAAATTGAACGCCAGGGTGACGGCATCGGTCCAGTTCCGGCTCACGGCAACCGACAATAGATCGTTGAATTCGCCGGTTTGCGTGCCATTGCCGAGCAGATCGGTGAGAGAAGTCCGCGTGGGAAGGATGAAATCGTTGCGAAGAGAGAGACTGAAGGGCTGGCCTCGCCTCTCCGACAACAAGCCGAATTTCAAGCCCAGGACCAGCTCTCCCACGCCGCCGTCGTTGTTGGCGGCGAAGGGATAGTCTTCCACATAAGCGGGCGTCGCGCCCGGAAGCAGCGTGCGAAAGGTCGTGTTTGGGAATACCGGGTTGGTGAGCGGCGAGCGCTGGCTCAACTGGCCGGGCTGACTCACATGGGTGTGGCGGTGGGGCTCGAAATCCACGTAGAGATTGAGCCAATCGGTGATACCCACACCAAAGTTGAGGCCGAAATTGAGCACGGTGACGCTGCCGGGCATGCGCGAAAACTTGTTGGCATATCCCGCCACGGACCAGCGGCGCTTGGGCAAGATGTCCGCGGTCTCCAGCGTGAACAGCCCCAGCGGGCCGGCGGTGGTTGGAATCAAACGAGAGGGCGTACCGGTGTCGTCGGAGGCTCCGGTTCCGGCGCCGGCTTGCGCCTGCGCAGCGGGTGCGGGCGGCGGAGGTTCATCGGGCGCAGGCAAGGCAGCGGGGTTCGCATTTGTCGCCGCGAGCACCACCTGCTCCGACTCACGGGTCCCCCCCACTCCCTGGGCGAATCCCCAACTCCCGGTCACCAGGATCAATCCCAGAAGCACCGCCAACCGCAGACTCACACGCATTCCCGCCTCCCGAAGCGAAACACTGCCCGATCTGCTTTCCTCGCGCCAAGTCCGACACGCGAGCGGTCTATCTTCCCTCCGCCTAGGACCGGCCCGAAAGGGTAGTGATTATAAGCCACAGCATCGAGCCGCCAAAGGAATTTTGGGGAGTACCCGGCATCTGCGCTGCCATCCTCGACACGCCTCACGAGGCTGAGCCTTCCCCGCAGGTCCCGTGCAGTTCTTGGCACTGCGGCCGTGTCGCTTGGCATTCCTCCGGGCTGCTGGTAAATTCGCTAGAGGACCTCGCGCGCGCAATGACTCCGAACGCACCAGCACCGACCGATCGCGTCCTCATCGTTGAGGACGAGGAGAACGCGCGCCAGGGCTACGAAGCGCTGCTGCGCCGCTGGGGTCTGGACGTTCTGGGAGTCGCCAGCGCCGAAGAAGCTCTGGCCCGTTTTTTCGAGTACCGCCCGGCGGCGGTCATCGCTGATGTGGAGCTGCCCGGGATGGACGGGCTGGCGCTGCTTCACCGGCTGGGCGAAGAACTACAGCGCGTTCCTGCCATCGTCATCACCGGAAAAGGCAGCGACGAACGCGCCGTGGCGGCGATTGAAGCCGGCGCCTTCTGGTACATCGAAAAGCCGCTGCAGGCCCCGGTGCTGCGCGCGCTGCTGGATCGCGCGCTGGGAATCGTGCGGGACCGCCGGCAGGTGGCGGCGCTGACGCGGCAGTTGCGCGACGCCGGGCGCCTGGGCGAGCTGGTCGGAAGCACGCGGCCGATGCAGGAGCTGATGCGCCTGGTCGAACAGGCGGCGCCCTCGCCGGCCTCCGTGCTCATCACCGGCGAGACCGGCACCGGCAAAGAGATCGTCGCGCGCACACTGCACCAGCTATCGCCCCGCGCCGGCCGGCCGTTCGTCGCCATCAATTGCTCGGCCATTCCCGAAACACTGATGGAGAGCGAAATCTTCGGCCACGAGAAGGGCGCCTTCACCGGCGCCGCCGAGCGGCGGATCGGCTGCTTCGAGCTGGCCGACGGCGGCACGCTGCTGCTGGACGAGATCGGCGAGATGCCGACTCCCACTCAAGCCAAATTGCTGCGCGTGCTGGAAGACCACAAGGTGCGCCGGCTAGGCAGCAGGACGGAGACGCCAGTGGATGTTCGGGTGCTGGCGGCCATGAACAAAGACCCCGGACAGGCCGTGGCCAGCGGCCAGCTTCGGCAGGATCTGTACTACCGGCTCAACGTGTTCCAAATCCATCTGCCGCCGCTGCGCGAGCGCAAACAGGATTTGCCACTACTTGCGGAGCACATCCTGCGCGACTTGAACGCCAAGCACGGCCGCCAGGTGCGCGGCCTGCAGGCCGACGTGAGTGAGCTTTTCCAGGGCTACTCCTGGCCGGGCAATATCCGCGAGCTGCGCAACGTGCTGGAGCGGGCCATCATCGTTTGCGACCGCGACCTCATCGGCCGCGCGCACCTGCCCGAGGATTTCGGCCGCGCGCGCGCCGCCGGCGCCTCCGAGCTTTCGTCGTTGCGCTTTCCCCCGGGCGCCACGGTGGACGCGGTGGAGCGTGAACTGATACTGCAGACGCTGGCCACGACCAGCAACAAGACGCGTGCCGCGGAGTTGCTGGGCATCAGCTTGAAAACACTCCATAATAAGCTGAAGGAATACGAGGCGGCCAAGAGCGACGGCGGCTGAGGGCCACACGCACGATGCGCCTGCGCCTGAAAACGAAGATTACCCTCTTCATTGCCCTGCTGGTGCTGGGGGTGGTGGGAGTGAACTCCTGGCTGTACCTGGCCCGGCTCACGCGGCAGGTGATTCAGCAGGCCGACGAACGCGCCGGCCTCGTGACCAAGCAGGTCCTGTTCCAGGCGCAGAATTCCCTGCGCGACGCCGCCCAGGACGGCCTGGCGCCGGCCTCGGATGCCCATGGCGATTTGCGAGAATACATCCGCAACGCACTGGACCGGAACGCCGCGCTGACCTCGCTGATTGACTCCCAGGTGGCTTATTCGTCGCAGGTGTACGAGGTGACCATTGTAGACAGCGGCGGCATCGCGCTGATCTCGAGCGACGCTTCGCTGCCCGAGCGCCGTGCGCTGGTGCGCCCGGCGTTTACACAGTTCGTCAACTCCAGTTTTCTCGAACAGCTTCGCGTCATCTACGGGCCGCCGCAGGCCTACGAGGTGGCCTATCCCTTCCAGTTCGGCCCTCCCGGCCAGCAGGTGCCTTTCGGAGAAATCCGCGTGGCCATGCAGACCGGCCTGCTGGCCAATGAAATTACGCCGGCTCTGCGCTCGGCGGCCTGGCTGGCCATGGGCTCGGTGCTTTTTTCCGTGCTGCTGGCGGCGGTGGTCAGCAACCTCTCGCTCGCTCCTCTGGGCCGCATTTCCGCGCAATTGGACCGCATCTCGCGGGGCGAATTCGACCACCAGCCGCTGGAGGGGGCCGACGAATTCGGCCAGGTGAGCACCAAGATCAGCCAGATCGGCCAGCAATTGCGGGGGGTGCGGGAAATATTCGGCACGCTGCGCGAAAATCTGGATCAGATTCTGGGGGGGCTCGAAGACGGCCTGGTTCTGTTCACACGCGACGGCCGCGCAGGCATGGTCAGTCCCGCCGTAGAAAAATTTCTGGGTGTGCCCGCCGCGCAGCTACTGGGGCGCCGCGCAGGCGAGATTTTTCCGGTACGCCATCCGTTGCGAAATGCGCTGCGGCTGAGCGGCGACGAATTGGAAGCGCTGGCGGCGGCGGAAGCCGAAATCCCGGGCGCCGGCGGCGACCCGACTCCGCGGCGCGTGGGAGTGAGCGTGCAGGTGATCACGGAAGGAGGCTCGCGCATGGGCGCGCTGGTCACGCTGCGGGACCTGGAGTCGCTGGAACGCATCAACCGGCAACTGCAGGTGTCCGAGCGGCTGGCGGCGTTTGGCCGAGTCACCGCGGGCGTGGCCCACGAGGTGAAGAATCCTCTCAACTCCATGCGGCTGTGGCTGGAAAACCTGAAGGAAAATCTTTCGCCGGGCGAGGCACTGCCGCGCCAGGCTGTGGCCGTGCTGGACAGCGAAATCAACCGGCTGGATTCCGTGGTCAAGCGTTTCCTGGATTTCATGCGCCCTCCCGAGCTGCGCCTGGAGGAAACTCAACTCGACCAGCTTCTCGAAGAGATCGCCGCCATTGCCCGCCCGCAGATGGAGCGCGCGGGCGTCCAGCAGGAGGTGCACTGCGCGCCGTTGCCGCCGGTGCGCGTGGACCGAGCCCTGCTCAAGCAGGCCCTGCTCAATCTGGTGTATAACGCCATCGAAGCTATGCCCGGCGGCGGCCGGCTGACCATGGGTCTAGAGCGGCGGGGCGATACAGCCGAAATCTCCGTCACCGATACCGGCCAGGGCATCAAACCTGAGCATCGCGCGCGCATTTTTCAGTTGTTCTTTACAACGCGGCCGGGAGGCAGCGGCATCGGACTGGCCAGTGCTTACAAGACGGTGCAGTTGCACGAGGGCTCGATTGATTTCGAGTCTGAAGCGGGCCACGGAGCCACATTTCGGATTGAGCTGCCCCTGGGGCGGTCCGCGCCGGAAGCGGAGCCGGCGCGCTCCCCGGAGACCAGCGGAGTCGCGGCCCACAAGGTTTGAATGAAGACTCGCACCCAGATCGCTGCGCTTCTGCTTTGCCTGGCGGCACCGATGCTCGCGGGCTGCGGGCGAAATATCGTTCGCGCTGCTTCGCCTTCCGTGACCAGTCCGCCTCCAAGCGAGCCCGCGCCGCGACCGGTGGCCAGTTCTACCGCTCCCATCGCGGCGCCGGAACTGCCCCAGCCGGCGCCTGAGCTGGTACCTTCCCCGGGTCCCGAACCCCAACCGCCGCGGCCGAGGCCCGCGCCCGTTGCTACCGAACCCGAGCCGCCCAAGCCCATTACGGAAGTGGCCGCTCCGCAGATTTCGCCAATACTCACCCCAGCGGACCAGGAGCGGCTGACTCGCCTCAGCACCGATCAGATACGCACTGCCGAACGCAACCTGCAACTCGCCGCGGGCAGGCGGTTGAATGCCGTGCAGGACGACCTGGCAGAAAAAGTCCGCGGATTTCTCTCTCAGGCACACGAGGCCATCCGCGCCAATGATTGGGTGCGCGCCCAAAACCTCGCCGAGAAGGCTCAGGTTCTTTCCGCTGAGCTGGTCAAGTCGTTCTAGCGCCGCTCCCGCACTTCGATTGCGTTTGCCTGCCGGCAAATCTCAAAGATCGAATGCTGCTAAAATAAACCTATGGGCTCATACGACGCAGTCGTCGTAGGCGGTGGCATCATCGGCGGCGCAGTCGCCTTGCGGCTGGCGCAGGAAAAACTGCGCGTGGCGCTGCTGGACGGGCAGACGCCGGGGCGCGAGGCCTCCTGGGCCGCTGCCGGCATGCTGTCGCCGGCGCCGGACTGTCCGGAGGCCATCCCGCTGGTCCCGTTCGGCCGCGCGAGCCTGGCCCTCTATCCGGAGTTCGTCGCCGAGATGGAGGAGATCACGGGCCGCCAGACGGGCTACCGGCGCGAGGGAACCATCGAGGTGCTGTTTTCGTCCGACGCCGAACGAGAGCTGAGCACGTTGATCGCGCTGCACCGCGGGCTAGGACTGGCGGCGGAGCCGTTGCCTGTGGACGAAGCGCGCAGGCTGGAGCCGGCGCTGGGCCGCGAGGCGCGCGCCGCAGCGTTCTTGCCCGAAGAGGGTTCGCTGGATAATCGCGCGCTTACCGGCGCAGTGCTGGCCGCCGCGACAGCCGCGGGCGTGGAGCTGCTCGCGAACACCAGAGTCACGCGGCTGCTGCGCGAAGGCAACCGATGCACCGGCGTTGTTGTCGCAGGCAAGACGATTGCCGCCGGGCACGTGGTTCTCGCGGCGGGCGCGTTCTCCGGCGGCATCGAGGGAGTCGCTCCCGCAGTGGCCATACGGCCGGTGCGCGGACAAATGGTGGCCCTGAGCAATAGCGCGGCCCGGCTCCGTCGCGTGCTGCGCTCCGATCGCGGATACGTCGTGCCGCGCGACGACGCCACGCCACAGCGCCTAGTGGCCGGCAGCACGCTTGAAGACGCCGGATTTGACAAGCGCGTCACACCGCGCGGGCTCGAGCAGATTTTCTCCGCGGTACAGGAACTGGCCCCTGGCTTGGCCGCTGCCGAAGTCGTCGAAACCTGGAGCGGGCTGCGGCCGGACACTCCCGATCACCTGCCCCTGCTGGGTCCCGGTGAGCTCGATGGATTGACTTTCGCCACCGGCCACTACCGCAACGGCATACTTCTCGCTCCCATTACGGCGAAGCTGGTGCGGGAATGGATCACCGAGCACCATGTGTCACTCGATTGGGAGCGCTTCAGCCCGCTGCGATTCTCGGCGGCCCATCGCCAAGAACCTGAGTCCCGGTTGAGCCAGGGCAAAGGGTCTTTCTCAGCAAGAAACTAACAATAAGAGTGAATCTTGTAGGCCCCTAATTGCCAGCAGGAAGGGGAGCGGCTGGGGACGCAGCACAGCCCTTCGGCAGGCTCAGGGCAAGCGCAGGGCGAAGTAACCGCGGCCGAATGCGGCTTGCTCGCCGCCGGCCTCCACCACGACGGCTTGGACTGTGTAGCGCCCGGCGGCGATTTCCGAGAGCGGCAGGCTAATGCGGAAGGAAGCGGTGCGGCTGCTCTCATTCGCCTGTGCCGGGGCGACCAGGGGCGTCTGGTTGATTTGCCGCCCGTTGCGGAAAAATGCCAATCCTGCTCGCAGGCGGCCGAGGTCTGTTTTTTCCGGCGCATACGCCTGGAAAAGGATATAGAGCGTCTGCTGGCTGGTGAAGACGCGCGTCACGCTGGGAATGATGCGCTCGCCGGCGACCTCGAGCGGCGACTCTCTCAGCCGGGCATCGCGCGCGTAGGCCCGGGTCTGCACCTCCGAGGTTTGTTGCGCGGCGACGATCTGGCTGGAGAGAACCACAGAGCTCAACTGGATGCGGTTGGGCGCCGCAGCCGGCAAGGTGAGATCGTCCTCGAACGTCCCAATCCGCCCGGTTTCGTTTTCCCGCGCCAGAAATTTCATCTTGTAGGCGCCCGCAACGAGAATGATTCCGCCTTGATAGACCAGCGCGTTCTGCTGCACTTGCTGGAATCGTTCGGTATCGAGGCGAACGGTGATGGTGTCGCGCAGCGCGCCCACCACGCGGTTGGATTGCGCCTGGCGAATTTCCACGGCGAAATCAAACTGGACTTCGCGCCGGTTGCTTTTCTGCGCCCACTGCAGCGCGCCGGAGGCCAGTTTGGCCGAGATGGGCACGAAGATCTGGTTACGGTCGAGGCGGAACCAGGCCGTTTCGACGGCGATGGGCAACTCGACCAGGGGCGCCTGCGAGCGCATGGCGTCGTCGAGCTGGCGCTCGCGGTCCTCGGTGGTGTACACGCCGAAATTCTTGGGCGCATAGTAGCCTTCGCGGAAGCTCACGCGCGCGCCGGAAATGCCGGTGACGCGCACGCGAATGCTGCGCCAGCGGCCGTCGCGCGCGGCATTGGTGGTGTAGTAGCCGAGCAGGTAGTAGCCGGCCGTATCATCCTGCACCGCGCGGAAGGCTTCGCTGAGATCGCCCAGATCAAAGAACGAACGCCCGCCGGTATCCTCGGCCAGGGTCATCAGCGTCTGGCGCGAGCTATCCCGCGAATCGCTCTGCTGGAATACGGCGGCGCCGGAGTAGGCCCCGGTACCGGAGGCGCCGGCCATACTGGCGTCCCCGCCGGGGGCCTCGGCCATCAAGCCGCGCGAGTCCACGGAGTAGATGGAGACGTTGGCGCGGTTGGCGGCGTCGGTGGTGGAGCGGAGCTGCGTGCGGTTCTCTTCGCCGGTCTGAGTAATGCCGCTGGTGAACTGCAATACGGACTTTTTGCCGGGGATGTCGCGGAGCAGGTCGGCGACGGATTCAAGCGCGGCCAGCTTGCGGTCGGTATTGAACACGTTGAACTCGGAGTCATCCGCGGTGAACGCGGCGCCGGTATCCGGCGTGGATGCGGTGCCGTCCGCAGCGGCCGTGGCGGCGGCCAATTCGGCGAGATCGGCTTCTCTGCCCGGCAGCAGCGCGTCCACGGCGCGGTCAAGCAAGTCGCGATCGCTGGTGAAATCGGCCACCACGTGGAGCTGGTTGCCAAAGATTACCACGCCCACCAGGTCGGCTGGGCTCATCTGCTCGCGCACGAAACGCCGAGCCGCGCCGGTAGCGCGCTCGAGGTCCGCCGGCTGCAGTGAGGTCAAATCGAAGAAGAGCACGATCATCCGCCGGTCACGCACCTGCTGGCGAATCATCTCGGTCTGAGCCACGCCCCCTAACGGAACGACTACCGGGGCGGTCTCGCCGGCCCCGGCCGTCTCGATCTTCTCGACGTCGAAATAGTCGAAGGAGGCGATCCGCTGCTCGCGCCCGTCTTCGGCAACGCTGAACTGGTCCTGCCGCAGTCCCTTGATGGGCTTCCCGTCGCGACCGTTGACGACGACGTCCACTTGCACCAGGTCCACAGTGGTGCGAATCGTTCCCGGCCCGCCAGCCTGTGCTGGAGGCGCTTGCGGGGCTTGCGTAGGATTGGCCGGTGGCTGGGGATTCTGCGCCTGCCCGGCGGCAGCCACAAGCGCCGCCAGAGCCAGCGCGGCGAAACGGCTCACCCGGCGCGATGACTGTGCAGCGCGCATCAGAAATTCACCCGCGTCCGGATGGTCATGGAGCGCATGGCAGATGTGCCCAGCACGCGGCCAAAGGTCGAGGAGTTGACCACGGTCGAGAGTCCGGTGAAGTTCGGCGTGTTGGTCAGATTGTTCACTTCCCAGCGAATCTCCATGCGGCGCTGCCCGTCGCGGCCCAAACGGATGTTCTTGGCCAGCTCGAGATTCATGGTGAATGAGCCGGGGCCGGTGATGGTATTTCGCGCGGCCCCGCCGGTGCAGCCCGTGCTGGGAACGGAGAAGGCGGCGGTATTGAAGAATCGCTGTACGCTGCGCTGGTCCGCGGGCAGCGATGGATCGCCGAACTGGTCGGCACGCTCGGAATACACGCCGGGAAGAATTTGGCAGGCGGAGTCAAACACGCGCGCGGTGAAAGGCGTGCCGGTGCGAATATTGAGAGTGCTGGACAAACTCCAATCGCCCAGCAGGGTGGCCGCCCAGCCCGCGCGGGCAAATCGGCGGCGCTCGCCGAAGGGAAGGTCGTAGCTATAGTTGGCGCGGAATTGATGGCGGACGTCAAAAGAGGAAAGGCCTCGCTCGGCCCGGAGGTCCTGACTATTCTGCGCGATCACCTGCTGGCCGCCGCCGATGGAGCTGGCATTGTCAACGGACTTCCCCAGCGTATAGGTAGCGCCGAAACGCATCGCGCGCGAGGCGCGGCCCTGGATGCGCAATTGCAGCGCGTGGAAGATGGAGTTGGCGCCCGAGGTGTTGTAGGTGAAGCCCTGCGCGTTCTGAATCGCCGCAGTCTGCCCCGCGCTTAGCGGATTGAAATTGTTGCTGCCGCTAAAGCCCAGCAGCATGTCCAGATGGGTGCCCTTGGTGCCGGTGTAAGTCACAGCGAATGGCGCGTTCCTGAACAGAGCGGTCTCTACCGAGAGATTCCATAACTGCGCGTAAGCCAGCGTGTAATCAGGATCGATGGCGATGGTGTTGCGCAGCGTGTTGGGAGACGTTGCCGGAAAGCCATCCTGCAGCGTCAGCAATTGTGCGCCGGTGCTCTGCCGGGTCTGCGCCTGGGCCCAGGGCGGCTGGCTGGCCATGGAGGAAGCGAACTGGTTGTACACCGAGGCGTTGTACATGACGCTGTAGCCGGCGCGGACGGTCATGGCGTGGCGGAGCGGCGGGCGCCAGGCGACGCCGATCCGCGGCGACCAGTTGTTGTAATCACCGCGCACCAAAGCCGCTGGAAGTGCTCCGCTGAAAGGCGCCGCCTGGCCCGGCACCACCACCGCGGCCTGGGTGAAGTCCGAGTTGATATCCAGGTTGGCGATGTGGCCGTAGAGTTCCGACGACGGAGTGACGGCCTCGTAACGCAGTCCGAAGTTGAGCGTGAAGGTCGGCGCCACGCGCCAGTCGTCGTTGAAGTAAGCTGCGTACGCCCAACTCCGGAAATAGGTGCTGGGCGTTCCGAAACGCAGATTGGTGGCCGCCGGCAATCCCAGCAGAAAATCGGCGAAGTCCAATCCCGTTTCCGGCACGGCCCTTCCGGAAGCATCGAGCTGGGAAGTCATCGCGCCCGAAAACGTGAAGGACCCGCGCGGCGTGGGATTGGACAAGGTGCTGTTGTACATTCTGCGAATTTCCACTCCCGCCCGGAGCGTATGCCGGGCCCGCAAGATCGAGACATTGTCCACGAAGCGGAACGTCTCATTGCGAACCAGCGAGGGAACCGGGTCGCGCGCGTCGGTAAAGTTGGTGAAGCTCAGTTGGGGCACGCCGAAATCAATCGGAGCAGTGGAAACACCGGCAATGCCCAGAGCGCCGGCAACATCCTGCTGGAAGGCAAACTGGTTCAACGAGCGATTGCGGTTTCGCGAGAAGAACAGCCGCGAATCATGGATAAACGTGCGCGACCAGTTTTGCGTCAGGCCCAGCGAGAGGGACTGTCCGCGCGAGGACTGGTCGCGCTCGAACGCGGGAAAACTCTGGAAGCCGTGGTTGTTGGACTGCTGGATGTTGTAGGTAATCTCCAAGTGCAGTCTCGGCGAGATGGTGTGCTGGATGCGCACGTTCAGCCGGTCGGTGGCCGAAGGGATGCGGTCCTGCAAATGAAAATTCTGCGCCAGGCCCGGCAGATTGGGTTCGGGAATGTACTGCAGCAAGCCCACGGCTGCAGAGTTCAGCAGGACGCCCGCGGGAATGGAGCTGCCCCAGGAAGTTCGCGGCCCGGCCAGATTTGAAAACGGATCATACAGTTGCGCGCCGCGCTCGGAGAAGTCGCCACGGCGCTCAGCCAGCGTGGGCACCGTCGCATACTGGTCCACGGCCGTGCGTCCCCGGTTGAGATCATAGTTGAGGAAGAAAAATGTGCGGTCGCTGCCGTCGTAGAGTTTGGGAATGCGCAACGGCCCTCCCAGACTGCCGCCAAAGCCTTCCTGCCAGGAGCCGATTTTCGGCGAAGTGGTTCCGGACAACGAGTACGGGCGCGCATTCAGCGCGGAGTTGGCGTAATCGTTGTACAGGCTGAAGCGAATCCGATTGGCCCGCTGCCGCGCCACGCGCGCCAGGCCCCACAGTGGCTGCACCGCCGGCCCGCCCCCACCTCGCGCGCCCGCTGGACCACCAGGGCCCCCTCCACCGCGTGGATTGCCTACCGCGACGCCGCCACGGCCTGGGCCGCCCCCGGGGCCACCGCCTGGGCCGCCAAAACCTCCGCCGCCGCCACCGCCACCGCCTGGGAAACCCGGAACACCGCCACCGCCGATGCCTCCTGGCCCACCAGGGCCACCCGGCCCGCCGAAATCCCCTCCGGGCAAGCCGAAGCCGCCTACAGCCGGACCGGCTTCCACACCGCGGCCTACGGTGCCGTTCATCAGAAATGCGTCGGATGAAGACGCCTGACCGAGCGGGTCTGCATCGGCAACAGGCGTAGGCCGTTCCGGCTCCTGGTTGTCTTCTTCCGCTTCTTCTTCGTCCTGCGGCGGCTCAGCGTTATCGCCGTTGAGGTTCACTGCCTGAAAACCGCCCGGCCGGCCGCGAGTTGCGCCGACGCCTGCGGCCGGCGCTCCCGGCGCTCCGGGAGCGCGCGCAATTCCGGGCCCGGCGCCTCGTGCGCCTCGCGGCCCTCTGTTCGCAGGTGCGCCAGGCGGACCAGGTCGCGAGGCGTTGGCGGCATTTTCCGCAGGAGCGGGCGGGGCGCCCGGCTGTGGCGGCGTGGGCGCATCAGCTTCGGTCGGCAGCGGCGCCGGCTCGGACGGCTCCAGCGTCGCGAGCGAACCAACTCGCAGCGTCAATTCCAGTGGCGGCGGTCCCGGCACGGCGGCGAGATCGGATTCACTGACGGAAGTATCAAACCCGAGCTGGGAGACTTCTATGCGGTAGTGGCCGGCAGGCAGTCCGGGCAGCGTGAAACGTCCGTTCTCGTCCGTCCAGCTCATCCAGGCCCGGCCGCTGGCGGTTTCCAATAGCCGGAGTGTTGCGCCGGGGATGGCCACGCCGCCTGCGGTGCGGACCACACCCGTCATCACCGTTGTTTGGGTTTGGGCATTCGTCGGCGTGTTTACCCGAGCCGCAGGCGGAGGTTGCTGTGCGGCTAGAGAAAGTGCGATCCACACGGGCAGCGTTAGCAGCGCCAGCATTAACGGCGCGCTCAGAAGTCGTTTCGACAAGTATGCACCACTACCCTTCTGACCTGGATGGCGATCCGCCCGATCATGGCAGACCCGCCGACAACGGCGTCGGGCACACACGCTTATTTACTTTAGACGCCGCTGCATCGGGGAGCGTTACCGGCCGGTTCCTGTGGCGCACTCAAAACGGCCGCATGCGGATTTGGTACAATGGACGCGCTGCGGGCTCCGGGCCGTGTCCGGCGGCTGCCCGCGCTGGATGGACACATGGACGAACGGCAGTTCTATAATGAGCGGCAAGAGACCAAAAATCTGTCCTTGGTTTGTCCGAGCTGCCACAAGGAAGACTCCTACCCGATCCGCTGGATGGTGCGCGCCAAGAAAAAAGAATTGCCGCGCGGCGCGGGCGAGGAAGACCGCAAGCGCTTTACCCAGGCGCGGTCCTACATGGTGCGCGTGGATGAACTGGTGGCCTGCCGGAAATGCCGCAAGCGCTTTGAGCTGACCGGCCAGAGCGTGGTGCTGATTGCCGACCCGGGGGCGGCTCCGCCACCCGCCGACTACGATCCGGAAACATTCGGCAATCGCTGAGCGAGGATTCAGAAGTGCGTCAAATCTCCGGGTACATATCGAAAAACGCTTCCAGGGATTGCCGCAGCGTCGCTTCGATCTCTTCCTTGCTGCCTTCGATCAGGTGCATCGTTACGCGCGCCGTGCGCCCGTCCTTGAGCTTGAGCGTTGCCTCGCCCACTTCCCCCAGCTCTTCGGAGGGGAACAGGCGCAGGCCGTACACCAGCGCCAGCTTGGCCATGCGGACTCCTTTCCGTGCGCGGATGCGCCGACCATCGAGAGTAGGGGGAACGCTGCGGGCACGTCAATTGCCTCGGCGGGCGTTTGCTCGGCAGACCGCGGTATTGGGCCAGATGTGTATTGCCGTGAGTCCCACAGGGACGATGCGCCGATACCCCGGGAACGCCAATCTCCCGATTGGCGTACAGGGCCGACACAGCCTTGCCGCGGACCCAAACTATGGTGTAGGGGGTCGGACCTTCAGGTCCGACGAATGCACAAGCCTTAGAGACAGGCCTTTAGGCCCTGAAGCTTCAGGGGCTGAAGCCCAAGAACGAATAGGACCCGCGAATGTCGGAGCTGAAGCTCCGACCCCCTGCCAAGCTGCGCCAGGCGAAAATGGGACACTACTCGAGCAAGGACCATGTGGCTGTTTCGCGCCGTTCGGCCGTACACTCAGACATCCGGGCCGTCCGGTTGTGGCATCCTAAATGCCGGCGACGGGTCCGGGCTGTACTTACAGCCCGGTCAAAATTTCGTGCGCAACATTGAATCGTGGCACTCGATGAGGTGGGTGAAATGAGAACCACTCGTTTGTGGCTGTGCATGCTGGTGGGTTTGCTCCTGAGCGTGCCCCTCCGCGCGCACCAGGCACCTGCCGGCGACGCTGCGCCGACAAACCTTGCGGCCCAGACCGTCGCGCCCGATTTCATCATCGTGCCCGCGGGCACGAAATTGCCCCTGGTGCTGCACAACGCCATCTCCACCCGCAACGCCCATCCCGGCGATCCGGTTTATCTCGAGACCGTCTTTCCCATCGTGCAGGACGACAAGATTCTCATCCCCGCCGGTTCCTACGTGCAGGGCGAGATTACCGAAGCGCAGCGCCCCGGGCGAGTGAAGGGTACCGGCGAAATGCGCATCCGCCTGACCACCATGATCTTGCCCAACGGCTACACCGTGCGCTTCGACGCCGTCCCGGCCAACGCCGGTACCGGCGGCAACGAGACGACCGGCAAGGAAGGCGAGATCAAGGGCGACACGGACAAGGCCACTGACGTCGGCACGGTGATCAAGACCACCGGGGCCGGTGCGGGAATCGGCGGAATCGCCACGCGCAGCGGAACCGGCGCGGGCGTCGGAGCGGGCGCGGGCGCCGCCGCGGGTCTGGCGGCCGTGTTGCTAAGCCGCGGTCCCGAGTTAGAGTTGCCGCGCGGCACAACGCTCGATGCCGTGCTGGACCGCCCACTGTCTCTCGACGCCAGCAAGATCAACTTCAGCGAACCCGGCCGCGCCTCAAACATGTCGGGGCCGCCCAACCGCGCGCCCGTGCGCAACAGCAGCCCGTTCTAATACGGCGTCCCGAAAATACTCAAGAGAAATTCAGAGTGCCGAACTCCGCAGTTTTATGCTCCGTGCTCGGCGGCGCGGGGGGATTTCTGGATGCGCGTGCGGACTTCGCTGGTGAATTGCGAGCCGCTCACGGTGCGCGAACCGGGCTCGGCAATGTCCGTGGTGCGAATGCCTGCGGCCAGGACGGCGTCGAGCGCGCGCTCGATGACTTCAGCGGCTTGCGGCAATCCGAACCGCTCGCGCAGGAGCAGGCTGATGCACAGAATTGTGCCGGAGGGATTGGCCGCGTCCTTGCCGACCAGTTGTGGCGCAGTGCCGTGAATGGGCTCGACCAGCGGGGGCCCGTCACCGGCGCTCCAGGAAGGAACCATGCCGATCGAGCCGACCAGCGCGGCGGCTTCATCGCTCAAGATGTCGCCGAACAAATTGGAAGTGAGCAGCACGTCGAACTGCTCCGGCCGCAGGATGATTTGCATGGAGGCGTTGTCCACGTAGAGGTGTTCGACAGCAAGCTCGGCGGCTTCGGCGGCCATGCGCGTGACGGTGCGGCGCCACAGCACCGAAGTGGCCAGGACGTTGGCCTTGTCCACGGAAACGACGCGGCGCGAGCGGCGGCGGGCACGCTCGAATGCGAAGCGCGTGATGCGCTCGATCTCGGCGACGGTGTAGGCGGCCACGTCCGAGGCGCGCTCGGCGGCGCCGCTGCCTTCGATGGTGTGCGCGCCGAAATAGATGTCGCCAGTCAGCTCGCGAACAATCTCAAAATCCACGACGGCGCCCGGAGCGAGACGCAACGGGGAGAGAGCGCGCAGGGGCTCGCGCAGGCGGATGGGGCGAACGTTGGCATAAAGCCCGAGCGCTCGGCGCAGGCCCAGCAGGCCGGCTTCCGGCCGCTGCGCGAGCGGCAGGGGATCCCAGCGCGGGCCGCCGACGGCGCCCAGCAGCACGGCATCGGATTTGAGGCAGGCGTCCAGAGTTTCCTGGGGCAAGGGCCGACCGCAGGCGTCAATCGCCGCGCCGCCGAATGGAAGCTCGATTTTCTCGATGGAAAATCCGAACTGAACCGCGCAATCGTCGAGGATGGAGAGCGCCGCGCGAGTGACCTCTGGCCCAATTCCGTCGCCCGGCAGGACCGCCAGGGTCCACTGCTTCCGGCTCATGCCGTGCGTCTCGGTGCTGCGCCGGTGGCTACAGCGGCATCGGTCGCGTCCCGGCCTTCCCGGGCTTCTTGGGCCAGGCGCTTGATGTCGGCGTCGTTGATCTCCTTTTTGAGGTCGGCCAGGGCCATGGCCAGGCGGTAGCAGCGGCCGAGTTCTTCATCCGACAGCGTGATATCCAGAATCGCCAAGCGCGCGCGCAGCGCGTTGCGCCCAGAGTGCTTGCCGAGCACCAGCCGATGCGCGGGCACGCCCACCGCTTCGGGAGAGATGACTTGATAGGTGAGCGGATTCTTGAGGATGCCGTCCTGGTGAATGCCGGCCTCGTGCGCAAAAGCATTGGCGCCGACGACGGCCTTGTTGGGCGGCACCGGGACGTGGGTGATTTCGGAGAGCAGGCTGCTGGTGGCAAAGAGCTGGTCCAGACGCAGGCCGGTTTCGGCCTGGTAGTAGTCGCGGCGCACGGCCAGCGCCACGGCGATCTCCTCGAGCGCGGCGTTGCCGGCGCGCTCGCCGATGCCATTCACCGCGCATTCCACCTGGCGCGCACCCGCGGCCACCGCCGCCAGCGAGTTGGCCACCGCCAGGCCTAGATCGTTGTGGCAATGCGCGCTCCAAACCAGACCCGGGCGGTCACCCAGGCGCGCGCGCAATCCCCGAAACAGCGCCCCGTACTCGTCCGGCGTCGTATAACCCACGGTGTCGGGCACGTTGAGCACGGTGGCGCCGGCGCCAGCGGCGGTGGAAAACGCCGTGGCCAGGAATTCGGGCTCGCTGCGGCTGGAGTCCTCGGCGGAAAATTCCACCTCCGGACAGCGCGAGCGCGCAAACGCCACCATGGTGGCGATGGCTTCGAGCGCTTGGGCACGGGTGATGCGCAACTTGTGCTTCAGGTGGAGATCGGAAGTGGCCAGGAAAACGTGCACACGCGGCCGAGCCGCGGATTCCAGCGCCCCCAGCGCGGCCTCGATATCCTCGCGGCGGGCGCGAGCCAGTCCGGCCACAGTCGAGCCGCGAACCTCGCGGGCCACCGCGCGGACGGCCTCGAAATCGCCCTGGGAGGCGATGGGAAAGCCGGCTTCGATGACGTCCACGCCGAGGTCCTCGAGCTGCCGCGCCAGGCGAAGCTTTTCGCCCGTGTTCATGGAAAAGCCCGGGGCTTGCTCGCCGTCGCGGAGCGTGGTGTCGAAGATGTGTACCCTATCCACGTCGTCTGACAGACCTCCAACCCATCTAGTACAGCGTGTCGGGGGCCTTCTGTCCAATTTATACTTGTTGCGACACCCATAATCAATACTTATACTACTGCATTCCTGTACGTGGAGTACGTACCGAGGACGAGACGGTGGACCTGGCAGAACTCAACGTGTTCCTGACGGTGGCCCGCGAACGCAGCTTCTCCCGCGCGGCGCAAAAGCTCTATCGTACCCAGCCTGCCGTGAGCATCGCCATCCGCAAGCTGGAGGAGTCGGTGGGCGAGCCGCTATTCGCGCGGGGCGCCCGCTCCGGACAGCTCACCGACGCGGGAAAGCTGCTGGCCAGCTATGCCGAGCGCATGCTCAACCTCCGGCAGGAGATCACGCGGGCCATGGAAGACTTGCGCACCGGCCGGCGCGGCGAGCTTTCCCTGGGCGTCAACGAAAGTTCCATACATGCGTTGCTGCCGGCGCTGGCCCGCTACCGGCAGCTTTATCCCGACGTCCACTTAGCGGTGCGGAGGACATTTTCGCGCGATATTCCCACTGAGCTGCTGAATTACCGTCTGGACCTGGGGGTGGCGTCCTTTGTGCCGCAGGAACAGCCGCTCGCTGCCGTGAAGATTTTCCGCGACGAGCTGGCGTTCGTGGTCTCGCCGCGTCACCGGCTGGCCAAGAGGGGCCGGGTGGACATCGCCGAGCTGGGCGCGGAATTTTTCATCGCACACATTGTGGAATCGCCGTTTCGCAGCCGAGTGATCCAGCTATTCGCCAAGCACCGCGTGCCCCTGCAGATGCGGGCGGAAATGCCCACCATTGAAAGCATCAAGCGATTCGTGCAGATGGATATGGGCGTGGCCATCGTGCCGCGGATGTGCGTGCGCTGGGAAGTGGAGCAAGGCTTGCTGGTGGAAGTGAAGGTTCGCCAGCTTCGCATGCCGCGCGACCTCTACCTGCTTTACCGGCGGCGCGGGCCGCTTTCGCATGCGGCGGCGGCCCTGCTCAAGATGCTGCGGCCGAAAACCGGAACCAGCGAAGCGCCGTCGCCCGAAGTTGCCCGTTCGGAATGAGGCCGTGACGGACTTCGCTCCTGCCGCGTACTAATCGCTCCGGACGCCACGGCTCAACTCACGAGCGCCCGTGGACAGGGCCGGCGACCCAGCCGTCGTCGATTGCGGCACGCCAAAAATATCGTAGTGAGCCCATTCCATAACACTCTCGACCCCCAGCGCCTTCCCACAATAGTTGGCCTCGTTCTCGACGCGCCAGATCGTGTATCCAGCCGCAGCCAGGAACTGAAACAGACGCTCCCTTTGCGGCCGGCGGGTCCACTTAAATACCTCCGCGCGAATGAACGGGTGGTATTTGGCAATCAGATCAGACAGCGTCGAAAGAACGGTGAGGTCGTATCCCTCCGCATCCACCTTGATGTAGCGGATTCTGGGCAACAGGTGCGGAAACTCTCTGGCTAGGTATGCCGCGAGGTTCTTGCCAGTCACTTTCAGTTTGAAAGCGAGCCCGTGCTTCCATCGGCTGACATTTTCGTGCAAACCACCGTTGCAAAATCCCGCATCGGAGTACTCGAATTCGTAGACACTGTCTTCCGGGGTGGCCGCGAACGGCAACGGAAAAATGGTCATTTTGTCCCGATTTAGCTCACAGTTCTTTTTCAAAACCGGAAAGACGTAAGGGTTGGGCTCGAGTGCCAGGACCACTCCCGACTTGCCGACGGCCAAAGCCATGGGAATTGTGGAATCGCCGGTGTGGGCGCCAATATCAATGGCCACGTCGCCGGGCGACAGAAACTTGCGAAGCTGGTCCACGCTTTCCTGAGAAAAAGTTTTGGCAGTTTCCCGCGGGTGCAGCCATCTCGCATATTCGACGCGGCCATCCCGCGGCAGATCGAAGGCGCTGACCTCGAAGCCGTAGGTCCGGGGCGCGGGCCGAAAGCCGAGCAGGTATAAAATCTCTCTGGTCTTCACCGGCGTTCTCTCCGGACCTTCGAATCTGAACAACCGGCAATCTTCAAGGCCGCGAGCGAGCCGGCACAGGCAGGCGGTCGAGAGATTCGGCGATCACGTCGTACACTCCGTGCAGCTCCTCCGCGGTGATCACATAAGGAGGGAGAACGTAGACCACGTTTCCCAGCGGCCGCAGCAGCACTCCGCGCCGGAGGTAGAAGTCATACAAGAATGGACGCAGGGAAGAAAAGTAGCCGGGGTCATCATCTCGAAGCTCAATCGCCATGACCGTGCCGATCGTGCGCACATCACCCACGGCGGGATGCTCGCGCAACGCCGGGGCCCGCTCCCGGTGAACTCTCTCGATGGCAGCGATGCGCTCAAAAACGGGCTCGGAGTCAAAGATTTTCAGACTGGCAATGGCGGCGGCGCAGCCGAGCGGATTCGCGGTATAGGAATGCCCGTGAAAAAACGTGCGGCTGCGGTCGGGCGCCCAAAAGGCATCGTGAATCGCGCCGGTCGCCACTGTGGCGGCCAGCGGGAGAAATCCGCCGGTCAGCCCCTTTGACAGGCACATGATATCCGGCACAACTCCCGCCAACTCGCAGGCGAACATCCGCCCGCAGCGCCCAAACCCGGTCAGGACTTCGTCTGCGATCAGCAAGACGCCGTACTTGGAGGTGAGTTCTCGGATCCCCCGCAAGAATTCGACGGGATGGACGATCATTCCGCCGGCGCCCTGCAAGAGCGGCTCGGCGATCACAGCGGCAACCTGTTCGTGATGTTCCTCGAGCAGTCGTGCCAGCGGAGCGAGGCAGTCAATTTCGCAGCTCGCGCGCGTCTTGCCCACCGGGCAGCGAAAACAGTAGGCCGAGGGCGTGCGCCAGACCGGAAACCGCAGATCGCCGAACGCGGCCACGAACGGAGAATCCGCTCCCACCGACATGGCGCCCGCCGTATCCCCGTGATAGGCGTGCTCCAGCGCGATGAACCGTTTCCTGCCGGGCTGACCGACGTTTTGCCAGTACTGCACGGCCATCTTCAGCGCCACTTCCACGGCCGTCGAACCGTCGTCGGAGAAGAAAATGTGCTCCAGACCCGCGGGAAGCACACGCCGGAGCCGCCGGGAGAGCTCCTCAGCCGGCTCGTGTGTGAACCCGGCAAAAATGACGTGCTCCAGCTTGCGGGCCTGTTCGGCAATGGCCGAGGCGATCAGCGGGTGGCTGTGACCGTGCAGGTTGACCCACCAGGAAGAAATGGCGTCGAGGAGCTTGCGGCCGTCACTGGTGTAAAGATACGCACCCTCGCCGCGTTCGATTCGGATCGGCGCCGGATCAAGCGCTTCCTGGGTGAAAGGATGCCAGAGGGAGAGAGCGGCTGCGGCCTTCACGAGAAGGCCCTCCTGTCAAAGCTGGACTCAAAAACCTGGAGCAAGATGCTGCGGCAGATGCGGTCCAGCACCGGGATGCGGCCGACGACGGGCACGGCGCCGTATCGCTCGACGGCACGCTCGTTGTTAGAATTCTCTGATCCGATCATGACCACGCCCTTGACGCACACGCCCGCACCGCGCAGGGCTCTCACGGTCAGCACAGTATGATTGATTGTGCCTAGCGCCGTCCGCGAAGCCACCAACACCGGGGCGCCCAGTCTGCCGATCAGATCAAGCATCATCTCGGAACCGTTGATGGGCGCCATAACGCCGCCCGCTCCTTCGATGATCAGCGGCGGCGCCGAAATCCGCGCCGGCCGGCAGATCCGGCCGATCTCGATGGTGACGCCGCCGGTCTCTGCCGCGAGATGAGGCGAGACAGGCGGGTCAAAACAGTAGCACTCCGCGACCGTTCGCGATTCTGGAAGTTCAGCCCAGCGCATGACCTGTTGCCGGTCGGTGCCCTCGCTGGCGCCAGTTTGGATCGGCTTCCAGTACGTTCCGTTCAGAGCAGCAACGAGCAAGGCCGAGAGCACGGTCTTGCCCACGTGGGTATCGGTCCCGGTGACAAAAAGGTCTTCCGCCATTACCCCGCCTGGCAACGGGAGAGCCCGGCTTCTTCACGAGCCCGGACGAGCGAGTCCGTCAGGCGATCCAGCATCTCCGTGGTATGTCTCACCGTGAGGGATAACCGCAGCCGCGCCGTGCCCTCCGGCACCGTCGGCGGCCGGATGGCCCGCACGGCAAAGCCGCCGTCGCCGAGCCGGGCCGCCAGCGCCAGGGCGCGATCGTTCTCGCCCAGCAACACCGGCACGATCTGCGAATCGCTGCGCGCGGTATCAAAGCCGTTGTCGCGCAGGCGGGCGCGCAGATAGGCTGCGAGATTTTGCAACCGGCCACGTTCAGCGTCCGCCGCCGCTGCGATGCGAACCGCCGCACTCACCTGCGCCGCGAGATAAGGCGGCAGGGCGGTGCTAAAGATGAATGTGCGCGCGTGATTTACCAGATATTGCTTGAGGACGTTCGAGCACAAAACGAACGCGCCCATCCCGGCGAGGGCCTTACCGCAAGTGTGCACAACGGCCAAAACGCGGCGCGTCGCGCCGGCGGCCGCCACCAGGCCCCGGCCCTGCGGTCCCAGCACACCTGTGGCATGCGCCTCATCTACGATGAGTTCGGCGTCGTAACGCTCGGCCAGAGCGAGTAAGCCGGTGATCGGGGCGCGGTCGCCGTCCATGCTGAACACGCTTTCCACGGCGATGAATTTCTGTCCCCGCCCGGGCGCGGCGCGGCGCAACTCGTCCTCCAAAAAGTTCAGATCGAGGTGAGGGAAAATGACCTTGCGCGCTCCGGAAAGCCGGATGCCGTCAATAATGCTGGCATGATTGGCGCTGTCGGAAAAAACCACGTCGTCCCGCTGAAGAACACAACTGAACAACCCAGTATTCGCGGCATAGCCCGAGTTGAAATACAGGGCGGCTTCGACGCCCGCAAATTGGGCGAGTTCGTTCTCGAGTTCATCCCAAATCAGCGCATGCCCGGAAAGCAAGCGGGACCCGGTGGAGCCCGACGGGCTGCCGCCGGCCAGAGCTGCCGCTACGGCTTCCCGCAACCGCGCATCGGTGGAAAGCCCAAGGTAATCATTCGAGCAGAAATTGACTCCCCGAACGATTTCCAGCCGGCGCAATTGCGAACGCGCCTCCAGAGAATCCAGGTCAGCTCGCGCGCGGCGCAGGAAGCCGTTATCCGAGAGAGGGTCCATGGGCGGAGGCTCGCAAGCCTAGATCGCGGAACAACTGGTCGTCCTGGTCCCGCTCCGGGTTGGGTGTGGTGAGCAGTTTTTCTCCCACGAAGATGGAGTTGGCCCCGGCGAGGAAACACAAGGCCGTTGCGTCCCGGGTCAAGGAGCGGCGCCCGGCGCTGAGCCGAACGCGGGAGGCGGGCATGAGCACGCGCGCCGCGGCAATCATCCGCACCATGGTGAAGGAATCCACGGGCTCCTGATCGGCCAGCGGCGTGCCCTCGACCCGGACCAGCATGTTGATGGGCACGCTCTCCGGATGGGGCCGCAGGCTGACCAGTTGGTGGAGCAGGCCGACACGGTCTTCGTCCGATTCCCCCATGCCGATGATTCCGCCACAACATACGCTGATGCCTGCGTTTCGCACCGACTCAATGGTGCGCAGGCGGTCGTCGTAGCGCCGCGTGGTGATGATCTCGCCGTAAAATTCCGGCGAGGTATCCAAGTTGTGGTTGTACGCGGTGAGGCCCGCGCCGGCGAGGCGCCGGGCCTGGTCGCTGCTCAACATGCCCAGAGTGCAGCAGACCTCGAGGCCCAGTGAGGCCACCGAACGCACCATCTCCAGCACGGTCTCGAACTCCTGCCCATCGCGCACCTCGCGCCAGGCGGCTCCCATGCAAAACCGCGTGGCGCCCTCAGCACGGGCCTGTTCCGCGGCGCGACGAACCTCCTTCACGCTCATCAGTTCCTGGCGCTCAACGCCGGTCTGATAATGGGCGCTCTGGGGGCAATAGGCGCAGTCCTCCGGGCATCCGCCGGTCTTGATCGAGAGCAGCCGGCAAAGCTGCACTTCGCCGGGGTCGTGAAACTTGCGGTGCACCTGTTGCGCGGCGTGGACCAGTTCCAGCAAGGGCCGTTGATAGAGTTCACGCACGGCCGAACGGCTCCACTCGCGCCACACGTCCGCCCTCGCGATAGTTTCCGATTGACTGTGGTGTACGTTCATGCCCCGGCTCTCCCTGGAGGAGAGAATTGTACCCGATTCGCCGGGCGCAGAGGCGTCTGTTTGTGAAGGAATCTGGTTTACGACGAGCGCGCCGCGCGTGGACGCTCCGGATGTCCACACTCTCGTCTTGCCGGACGTTGGGAGGAGTGCGCGCTACAGATTCTCGTCTATGAGGCTCTGGAAGACAGCCTTATCGGCGCGGAGAGGTTGCTGGGTCAGCGGTCCCTTCTTAAAGACACGCTCGCTGTCTTCGTAGGTGGGCTGGTCGTCCTTGTAGAGCAGCCCGATGGGAATACGGTCTCCCCATTCCTGGGAGCGCTCCATGGCCACGCCCATGCTGCTGGAATCGTAGCCATTGTCTTCTTCGAGCTTGTAGACGCGCTTCTTGAAATAGGGATAGGTATTGACCTTGTTGTAGGTGACGCAGGGGCTGAAGACGTCGATCAGCGCAAAACCCTTGTGCTGAATGCCGCCGGCGATCAGGTCGGCCATATGATTGGGTTCGCCGGAAAAGCCCCGAGCCACGTAAGTGGCGCCGGAAACCAGAGCCAGCGCCAGAGGGTTGATGGGCAACTCTACGTTGCCGTGAGGCGTGGACTTGGTGCGCTGATCCTTCATGGTGGTGGGAGACGCCTGGCCGGTGGTAAGCCCGTATATCTGGTTGTCCATGACCACGTAGGTGAGGTCGAGATTCCGGCGCATGGCGTGGATGAAGTGGCCGATGCCGATCCCGTAGCCGTCGCCGTCGCCGCCGGTGATGACCACCTTAAGAGAGGTGTTAGCCAGCTTGATTCCCGTGGCTACCGCCACCGACCGCCCGTGAAGCGAGTGGACGCCGTAGGCGTGAACATAGCCCGGCAAGTTCGAAGAGCAACCGATCCCGGAAACGATGACCAAGTCCTTCGGAGCAACACCCGCCTTGGCCGCCGCCATCTTCACGCTCTTCAGAACGCCGAAGTCGCCGCAGCCCGGGCACCAATCCGGATCTACTAGGCCTTCAAAACTATGAATAGGTAGCTCTACAACTGTCGCCATGCTCTCCCCCTAGCGGACCGGTTGCCAGGAATAAGTGGAACCCGTCTCGACGCCCACACGCAGTTCTCCCCGCTTTTCGCCGCCCTCGCGGGTGACCACGTCAATTTTCCATATCGCCTCACCTAGGCCATTACCCGCGGCCTTCTGGACGCGTCCTGGACGGAATTCGTCATTCAGGTGAACGCGCACATAGTGGTAGGCAATCTCCCGCGCTTCGGACTCGGTGACGTCCAGCGAGCGCGGCTTGCCTTCGACGATGGCGCGAACCTGCGCGGCGATCTGAGCCGGCTCGAACGGTTCGCCGTCGTACTTCAAAATCTGTTCGCTGACGGCGTGGCCGGTTTCGGCCCGCAGGTGCCGGGCAAACTGGCCCGTAGCGTTCATCTCCACACAGATGGTGCGCTTGGTGCCCTTCAAAATTGCGGTGGATTCCTTGCCGTGGAACGGCAACAGATATTTGAAGTGAAGCTGGTTGGTGCGAATCCCGGAAGCGTTGAGCTGTTGGACCGCCTCGCGTATGACCCCTTCGGTGGAACCCCAGCCGATCAGCGTGACATCGGCATCCGCGCGCCCCTCGATCTTCGGCGCGGGCAGATCCCGCAGCGCCAGGGACATCTTCTTCATTCTCTTTTCCGAGATCTTGCGGCGGACCGCAGAGTTGCAGAATACGTCGCTGATCAGCACGCCTTCCTCATCGTGGTCGTCCGTCGCTGCGACGTAAAGAGTGTCGGCCGTGCCGGGAATGGTGCGGGGAGAGATACCGGACTTGGTGAAAGCGTACCTCTTGAAGGTCCCGTTTCCGCTCTTCCAGCCGCTAACCATCTCACCGCGGTCGATGGGGACCTCAGCCGAAAAGTACTCCGGCTCGACCGTCTCCGGATGTTCGGACAGCAGCAGGTCCGTGATGATGATTACGGGACACTGATACTTCTCCGCCAGATTAAAGGCTTCTACGGCGGTATCAAAGCAGTCGCGGATGTCCTTGGGCGCGATAATGATGCGCGGAAAATCGCCTTGCGAAGCTCCATACACCTGGTTCAAGTCGGCCTGCTCGGTCTTGGTCGGAATGCCCGTGGAAGGCCCGCCGCGCTGTACCTCTACGATCACCACCGGCGCCTCGAGCATTCCGGCCATGCCGATGGCTTCCGTCATCAGCGCGAACCCGCCGCCCGAGGTGCCGCACATCGAGCGCACCCCCGCGTAGCCCGCGCCGATGGCCGCGTTGGCCACCGCCAATTCATCTTCCATCTGCTTGACCACCACTCCGCAGCGTTCGGAGTGTTCCGCCATCCAGGTCAATATGCCCGAGGCCGGAGTCATGGGATAGGCCGAGTAAAACTTGCAGCCGGCGGCTACCGCGCCGATGGAGAGAGCTTCGTTGCCCGTAAGGAAGGGCCGGCGCTTGCGCGTGAAGTTCCACTTGTAGCCGAGCGGCACAAAACGTTCGCGTGCGTAATTGTAGCCGACCTTGGCCACGCCGACGTTCTGGTCAATCACGCCCTGGCCCTTGTGGGCGAACGTGTCGGCCAGCACGCTGGTGGCGACATCGAAATCGAGATCCAGCAGAAAGATCAATGCGCCCAGGGCCACGGTGTTCTGCATCACCGGCTGGATGGCTCCCAGCGGTTTGGTCAATTCGCCGATGGGCAGCGGCACCGTGAGGACATTATCCCGAATCGGAATATTGACTTTGAGTTTATCGGCGTTGAACAGGATGGCGCCCCCGGATTCGATTTCCGGGGCATGGCGCTCGATGGAATCCTGATTGAGGGCGATCAGAGCATGGGTGTGATCGCCCGGCGATTGCACTTTCTCCTGACCCATGCGCAGTCGCAGCCAGATATGGCCGCCGCGGATCACGGACTGGTAGCTGTTAAAAGCGTAGGCATACAAGCCGGAACGCGCCGCAGTCTTCGCCAGTGTGTCGCCGGACTTATCGATCCCGTCTCCGGCGGCTCCGCCAATTCCCACAACAACGTCGCTCATGAACGAATCCCCGTTGAATGCGCCGGCCCCTTGACATCGGTCGGAGTTTGATCCGTGATTCGCGCGCAGACAAGAAACCAAGACCGGCAAGATGTGCACTCGCCCGGATGCAGCACCGCGCGGTAACCTGCGTCGAATCCTATGCGCAAAAGAATTAGACAACCTATCGCCACGTGTGTCAAGCAGGTTCCCGCGCCTGACTTTGCGGCACTTGAGGGACTCTGCACAATTGTTTCGTTTTCGCACTGCCGGCGATTCCTTCCGGTGTCTGCGGGCACTCTAAGTCGCACCCATCGCCGCGGAAACGGAGAATTCTGTCGTACTGGTACTCCCCAATGCGCCATGCGCAGTGTTATCATCGGCTCGTCGCGCTGGGATAAACTGCAATGAAGACTCTTCACGACAGAAAAGCCGCCGCGCAGCGAATGCCTGCCCGCCACGGCCGTGTTCCGCGATGGCCATTCGGGATAATCCTGGTCCTCGGTATTCTCGTCTGCGTCATGGGCGCATGGGATGTGCCGGCGGCCGCAGAGGCGCGACCTGCCGGCGCACCGCCAGTCATCGCACTCGACCCGGCCGCCGATGCGGTCGCGCATCTCCCGCGCGCGCACAGCCTGCTGGTGAGCTGGCGTGGCGAACTGATCCTGGAGCGCTACTTCAACGGCACGCGCGCGACGCGCCTGGCCAACATCAAGTCTGCGTCAAAAAGCGTGATCTCCGCACTGGTGGGCGTGGCCGTAGATCGCGGACTGATCGCCGGCGTCAAGCAGCCGATCTCGGCTTTTTTCCCGGACCTGCTGGGGAACAACACCGACGCACATAAGAGGGCCATCACCATCGAAGATCTGCTGACCATGCGCTCCGGACTGGAATCGACCAGCAACCGCAATTATGGCGCCTGGGTGCAAAGCCAGAACTGGGTGCGCCACGTGCTCAATCGTCCTCTGCTCAATCCACCGGGCACCACCATGGAGTACAGCACCGGCAGTACACACTTGCTGTCCGCGATTTTGACCAAGGCCACGGGGAAGAGCACCTGGCAATTCGCGCAGGAAACCATCGCCAAACCGCTGGGCTTCCAATTGGCGCAGTGGCCCCGCGATCCACAGGGCGTTTACTTTGGCGGCAACGACATGCTCATGACGCCGCGACAGATGCTGGCGTTCGGCGAGCTTTATCTGCGCCACGGGCGCCGCAACGGCCAGCAAGTCGTTCCCGAGCGCTGGGTGGCTGATTCGCAGATCGCGCGCACGCAGTCCCGCCGCGAGAGCGATCGCTTCTACGGCTACGGCTGGTGGATTCGGGAGTTGGCCGGCTACCCCGCCTTCTACGCCTGGGGCTACGGCGGACAATACATATTCATCGTGCCCGATCTGGATCTGGTGGTGGTCACTACCTCCTCCAGCACTGCCGGCGAGGAACGGCGCGACCACCGGCGCACGGTCTACGAGATCGTCGAAAGCTTCATTATCGCGCCGGTGGCCTCGGCCGCTGCACAAGGCTCTGCCGCCAACTGACCGTGGGTATGGAATCGATTCGTTGCCGGTATGCTTTACTTGCGCGGGTGACCCGGCCGTGGTCCTGAGCGGTACGTCAGCCAAGCGCGTCTATGTCCGCACTTACAACCCGCCAGAGTGGCTATTTTTCGTGGTCTGTTTGGGCCAGCAACTCGTCGAGGGCAGTCTTAAAGGCTTCGTAAGGGACGGTTCCGCGAATCGCCCTGGCGATATTCACAACGAGTGCGGGCTGTACTTGCAGCCCGCTCAGAACAGCGTCGGCATTGGGGCCGATGGTGCCGAGGAAAAATGTGGGCGTGCCGCTAATGCCCATTTTCTGAGCTTCGACCATGCTGTTGCGGATTTCGGCCAGATACCGCTGGCTGGAAAGGCACTCTTCAAACTTCGCCGTGTCCAGGCCGAGCGATTGGGCGCGATCGAGGAGAGCCTTGTTGATGAGGGATCCTTGATTGGCAAACAGGCTGTCATGCATCTGCCAATACTTGTCCTGCTCGCCCGCACAACGAGCGGCCCGAGCGGCCGGCATGGCGTGAGAGTGCATGGGCAGCGGCAGGTCGCGGAAGAAATATTTCACCTTGCCGGTCTGGATGTAGTTGTCCAGAATTTGCGGATAGGTTTCGCGCATGTGCTTTCCGCAGTACGGACACTCAAAATCGGCGTACTCGACGATGGCAACCCGGGCGCCGCTGTCGCCTCGAAAAGGTTCTCCCTGGATTGCCACCGTAGATGGCAGTGGAGGAGCTGTACGTCCAGGAGGGTTGGCCTGGAGCATCTGCTTGAGTTCGTTCAGTTGTTCGAGGATCTGCCGCTGCTGCGCTCCCAGGGCCTTGACCTCCTGCTTCAGTACTGAAACGTCGCCCTGGAGTTGAACGTCTCCGGCGCCGTTGCTGTGCTGTGCGCTCCCAAGCTGACACACGCTAAATATCAGGAAACTGCAGAGAACGAACTTAAGAGAAACCGACTTTATCACGTTGGGCACTGTTCCTCCCCCTAAACCAGGAGTAAGCGGATTACTCAGGACTGAATAGAAAGAAGCTCTCCTCGTCCAACCTGATCATGGCTGGCCTAGGGGATTCCCTGTTGGAATACGTGTTCGCGAATGCCATGCGCGGATACGAAGCTTTCCCAAGCTTTTTGCGGGTATGCGCCGATTTTTTTCATCTCCTCTTTCAATACGCAGTTTCCCCAGCCCACCGCAACCAATTCCCAAGCTTGGTCTTTATCAACCCCCCCCCCGAATTCGATCCAGGGAAGCTTTGCAAGCCACCTTGGGATCGATCGTCTGAAAAGGCGCCTCAAGGCGTGCCACATCTCCGGTCTGAGCAAATTCAAGCCTTTGAGTCTCCTTCCATAGCGCAAAAATCTGAATCTCTCTCAGGTACAAAACTACAGGCGATAGGTCAGGAGGAAAGGCGTTGGGGTCGAGGTTAGCCAGGACCGTTCGGATCTTCTCCAAATTGAGTCGTGCGTTATTGACATTTATAGACGGTGGTTCGCCGCCGCACGGAACGTAGCGCGGATCATCCCGATAACATTGCTCAAGCCAAAAAGGCACCTGGTATCCGTTCTCGTTGCTTATGTGGTCTGCAAGCTGCATCCATCGTCTCACGTCCTCGACGGGTGTCCGAGCAGCGTCAAATGTGACCTCATTGACTATCGGCCAGGCTTCGAAGCGCAAGGTCATCTCTTGCGCATTAACCGCGGGCGAGACCGCACAGATCACGACCAGTGAGGTCAAGGCAATGACATGGCGCCAACGACCGCCGCGGTTGGAGCGAAAATTAGAGATCATCTGAGATATCATCGAGAACATCACCGTCGTCGAAATTTGTCGTCGGAGTCGGGTTTACACATGGAATCGTAAAATTGACCGGATTTCCTGAAAGTTTTCGACCAACGTGTAAATGCGGGGCTTTTTGGCAGCCGGAATTATCTAGGGTGCCGATCTGGGCACCAGCGTTCACAGGCCCCACCGAAACACTTGGCGTAACGTGAGCGTAAATCGTGTCATAACCATCGGCAGTACGGATCTTGACATAGTTTGCAGGGGCTGCTGGTACTGTTACGCACTGGGGATAGGGCTGTGAAGCTGGACCATTCGCCGAAACTACCTCAGTAACAGTGCCGGACTCCATTGCATAGACGGCGTCGCCATGGTTAGTAGCGCTCCCGTTCTTCACTACATCTTGGGCGCGGTGTGGCTTTGAATTTCGATAAGCGTCAAAGAAAGAGGTGATCCTGCATGCAGACGCCAATGGATTATTCGGATAGTTATGCTGGATCGCTGTAAATGAAAGCACATCAACCGGGTGCCAGTCGGGATTCCAACCGCTTTCCACGCACTGCTCCTCATACTCATTGTAATAATAGTTCGAGTAGCCAACACCGAAATTAACATACGTCGAACCGACACCTACCAATACCGCATAGGATCCAGAACCGTAGGCAATGCTGGAATTGCCGGTTCCGCCAGCACCTGGGTAGGACGGATCCCACTAGAACGGCCAAGCATAGCAATCCACACCCTGCGTCAATGCGGTTACCCCCCCAACGCTGGTTCCAACTTCGCCTGCGATGTTGGTGGTGTAGAGTGACGTCGATTGCCAGAAGTCCTCGCAACAGCCGGTTCCACAGGTGAAGCTGCTGGCGATCCCGTCTTTCAAGCTCACGGTTTCCGCGCGGCCGATGATGCTGTAAGGCGTCACTTGGCGCCACACGAATTGTCCATGCGTTCCATGGAAACGCTTGCCGCGCGAATCGACTGCCCCCGAGTCCTTGAGCTTGCGCAAGTCAATGGCAAACGTTTGGTAGGGTTGGAGTTCGACCATTGGCAGATTGTAGAAGGAGCCATCGGGAAATGCGACAGTGGCGAACGCGCGGACAGGCTTATCCGTGATGTTCTTCATGTACACAGTCGTGTTCTTGCCGTCCTCGATGGTCCAAGGGTAGCCGCCTTCCATCATCATGTCCATGGCCGACGGGTCTTTGAGGGGAACCTCGAAGGAGTAGTCCCCGCTCTCGTCCACATTTGTGAGCTGCCCGATGACCGTCCCGGGAGAGGCATCATAGCCGATGTCCACGCCGGCCTCTTTAACCGGGCCGCTGACGCCAAGAGCCGACAGATCCCGAGATAGCTCGATACGTTCCACCTCTCCAGGGCGAATAGTCAGATGCTTCACGGCAACCGTGCTCACTTTGTCGGCTGTACCGCCAGGCTCCTGGTTCGTTCCCTGTACGGTGTAGTCCACTGATACGTGCGCGGTGACAGGCGTTTCACCCAGGTTGGCCAGGAGCAAGGGAGCGCCAAAGCGAGTGGCATCGGGAAAACCCTCCCTCGCGTCGGGCTGGCCGAAACGAACGTGGGCCCCGGCCAGCTTGCTAGAACGCATGATCGCCGGGTCAGTCATGGGTATGGTTGCAGAATAGCCCTTTCTGAGGTCCATCACAAAACCAGTCGCGATGACGTCGCCCGGCAAGCCGTCGTGGTGCAGACTGATCAAGCTGGGCGAGGCCGCGCCGCCGTCCATTTCATCCTTGAGCTTGATCAGGCGTGTCTGGTGGCCCAATAGGATGATCTCTCTCTTTCTGGATCCGACGGCCAATTGAATCGCGCGCCTGTTTCCTCCGGCATTGGTGACCGCCAGGAATCCATCCGCTTCGGCGTCGGGAAGCCACACGATGCCGTTCAGCCTCGAGGACATGAACATGTGCAGGTGCCGGGATTCGACGAGCACTCTTTTTTCCAGGGAGTAGATGCTGACCTGGGTGGTGAGCGCGGTCATGTTTATGCCGCGAAAGGCCAGCTCGATACTTCCAGAATCGAAGTCGCTCTCGGGAACGATATCTTTCAACTGGATGGTCTTGAAGGAGTGCGCATCCAATACGATGGGCTGCGGAGAATAGGGCCTACCTTCGGTGTTGAAGATGGTGGCGGTGACCGTAGTCGGCGCCGGGGCAGAGTTGAAGAGAGTGAGCTGGGAGCTCATGCCGTCACGTAAGGTGAAGTAGGGGAGGCTTGTGACCTGATCGCTCAGCTCCAACGGCGCTGAACTGTTAGACGGCTCGTGATTGTGTCCGGGCGCTTGTGCCAAGACATGCGCCGGATTCGACGTCAGGAGTGAGATGCCGAGAACCAAGCCAGCACTTAGCCGAAGGGCATCTTCCGTTAGGTGACGCGACATGAGCCGCCTCCGTTTTGACGGGACGTGGGGTGCGGCGCGAAATCTAGGCCGTCGTCAGCGGCGCGTCAACTTACCGGATTGCACAGTTTTGCACACTTTGGCACTGAATTTTTGCGGGGGGGGGCGAATCGGAAGCCGGTTCGAGAACTTGGCGGCTCAGTGAGTTCTGGCAAATGACGCGCCGGCCACTGGGAAGCTCGCGCCAATGAATCCACCCGTGTTCCATCCAGTAGTAAATAGTTCGGCGGCTAACCCCAGTGACCGCACACGCGAAGTGGATGGGCAGGAACCTAGCGTCTTTCTGCCAGCGCTCACAGAAAAAAGCAGCGCAAAGCAGAGATCGCGAGGAACCCATGAGTTCCTCCTGATTCCGACCAAAAGGCGACAACGTGGGCAGTTCTTTACCGCGCGCATCGTTACTTTGTCAACATGATACATGTTAAAATCCCAGTACTCGTCGCGACGATTGACTCGTCTGATAAAATAGAATCAAGGCTCGGGAGATCGTTTCAGGGGCCAAGGACGAAAGGTTCTCGCAAAGCAAAAATCCGATGCGCCTGAACACTTATCTCTTGAAGCAGCAGCAACCTCCGCACCCCTTCGGTGTTTTTCTGCGTCCCTGCACCTCTCAACTATCCTGTTTTCATTCCATTGCCCGCGCTTTCAGAAAAACACCGGAGTGTTGGGCTCTCCCCGATAATCATCGGTCTTTGTTTTCACACACTTACAAACACTTTTCCCCGCAACCCCTTTCTTTTGACATCGATAACAAAACACCGGGGGTGTACCCCCGCACGATCTGTAAGACTCCTAACTCCAATCTCATCAATAAGTCTCTTTCGGGGCGTCGCGCCGGAGGTGCTATCATCGGCCCCGCTGAACGAGGGGTCCTTCAGGAGATGCTTCGCTTGCGCAGACCCATGGCAGGGGCTAATATCGCGGAAAGGTTCTTGAATCTCGGAGGCCAAATCTGATGCACGCCGCTCCCATCGTAATTACCGCGCTCTGTGTCTCGGCCATCGCCTACCGCTACTACAGTGCGTTCTTGGCCGCCAAAGTGATGGTCATTGACGACACACGAGTGACGCCTGCCCATCGGCTGAACGATGGACACAACTACCACCCAACCAACAAGTGGGTGTTATTCGGCCATCATTTTGCCGCCATCTCGGGAGCCGGCCCGCTGGTGGGTCCGGTCCTGGCAGCACAGTTTGGTTACCTGCCGGGATTGATCTGGCTAATCATTGGAGTCGTGCTGGCAGGCGCCGTCCAGGACTTCCTCGTTCTGGTATGTTCCACGCGCCACGACGGCCGCTCCCTGGCGGAAATAGCCAGGAAACAGATCGGAACCGTCGCGGGATGGACGGCGGCGATCGCCGTCCTATTCATAATCATGAATGCGTTGTCGGGCCTGGGCCTGGTGGTGGTCAAAGCCCTGGGCGGCGAGTCAGTCGTGCGGCCCGATGGGGCGACCATGAGTATCGCCGGCAGTTCCTGGGGAACCTTCACCATCTTCTGCACCATTCCCATCGCACTGTTCGTGGGCCTGTATATGTATCGGTTCCGCAAAGGAAAGGTGGTGGAAGCCTCCCTCATCGGTGGGGTTCTGGTATTTGTAGCCACTTGGCTCGGCAGCTTTATTCCCGGTTCTCCCCTGGCGCCTTACTTTGACATGAGCCAGAAGGAAGTCATCGTCGCCCTCATGGCCTACGGATTCGTGGCCTCGGTGCTGCCGGTGTGGATCCTGCTTTGCCCGCGAGATTACTTGAGCAGTTTTCTGAAGATTGGAACCGTCGCGGCCATCGTCGTGGGTGTCGTCTGGGTCAATCCCGAGTTGAAGATGCCCCCCCTCACGGAGTTTGCCGCGGGCGGAGGGCCGGTGCTGCCGGGCAAGGTATTCCCCTTCGTCTTCATCACCATCATGTGCGGCGCCGTCAGCGGATTTCACGCCCTTGTCTCCAGCGGCACCACTCCTAAGATGATCGATAAGGAAAGCCACGCCCGAACCATCGGTTATGGCGCCATGTTAATCGAGGGCTTGGTCGGAGTGGTGGCCCTGATCGCGGCCTGCAGCCTGGCTCCCGGCGACTACTTCGCCATTAACACCGACTTGGCGACCGCCACTCGTTACGAACAGAGACTCAGCGACATGGGTTACAGGCCGATAGAGCTGGAGACCTACGAACAGGAGACGGGAGAGCAACTGCAAGGCCGCGCCGGCGGCGCGGTTTCTCTGGCCGTGGGGATCGCACAGATTTTTACGGGAATCCCGATTTTCGCCAGCCTGGTCAGTTTCTGGTACCACTTCGCCATCATGTTCGAGGCCCTGTTCATACTCACTACGATCGACACCGGCACGCGCATCGCCAGATTTCTGCTGCAGGAAATTGGCGGCAAGGTTTGGCCTCAATTCGGCAAGCAAAACTGGCTTCCTGGAACCATCATCGCTTCCCTGCTGGCGGTCAGCGGCTGGGGCTATCTGATCTGGACGGGGAACATTGATACCATCTGGCCCATGTTCGGCATCTCCAATCAACTGCTGGCGGTGGTGGCCCTCGCGATTGTGGGCACGGTCATTGTGAATTCTGGACGGGCGCGCTATCTGTGGGTGGTGCTCATGCCCATGGCCTTTGTGACCACCACGACGATGACCGCCGGCGTGCAGCTCATTCAGCGCTTCTGGCTGTGGACCGACTCGACTGTTCCCGGCGAATCCTTTAAGGGCTACTTGAACGTTTTTCTGATTTTATC
>Ga0214473_10000489_pt1 | contig 55976 bp, 55 predicted proteins | sample RVTome_7_FD_203509 | JGI IMG/M metagenome (GOLD analysis project Ga0214473, IMG submission 203509) | Soil microbial communities from uranium-contaminated site in the Upper Colorado River Basin, Wyoming, United States - RVT98D197 | ecosystem: Environmental > Terrestrial > Soil > Contaminated >... | reverse complement strand
AGTTCCCGCGATTCAGCACGTGGTACACGGCTCCGGCATATTCAATTCTCGGTCTGCGAGGCATGACAAGAGACTACCATCCATCGTTCCCCACCGCAATACCTAAATCCAAAGCCTGACCCCATTCTGACCCCTTTCCCCCGCCCGGCAAAGGAAATCACACCGCAATTTATGGTCTCTTGACGGCCATTATGCCATGCGCATGGACTGATGCAGGCAGGAAAAGGAAGAAGCACTCCCGAAAAGGCGGCCTGGGAACCCCAGATTGAAACTAGCACGTTGAAGCCAGCCAGGGAGAAGGCTTGCTTGGCGTCAGGAGATTCCGAGCTTGTCGGAGATGATCCTGAGGAATTGGCTGGCGACGAGGCGGTAGTCGTAGTTCTCGACGGCACGTTTTCGGCCGGCCTCGCCCATTTTTCTGCGCAGGTCGGCGTTCTGCATCAGTTGCAGCAGGTACTCGGCGATGTCCTGCACGCTGGCGCGATAGTCCACGATGCGGGGACTTTCGAAGACCACTCGCCGCTCGGGCTGGCCGCCGGACTCGCCGCCCACGACGGCCTCTCGGATGCGGACTTCCTGTTCCACGCGGGCGAGATAGGCGGTCTCGGCGTGCACCATGGTGTCGAGCATGCCCATCGCCCGGATGCCGATGACCGGCTTGCAGCAGGCATTGGCCTCGACCTGGGTCATGCCGAAACCCTCCAGTCGCGACGGGGCGGCGTAGATGTCGCACGCGGCCATGAGGTATGGCATGAAATTCCGGGAGATGATGTTGGTGGCGTAGATGACGTTCTTGTCAATTCCCAGTTGCGCGGCCAACTGCAGATCGACGTGGTTCTGGTGTGTGGTGCGTGCCTGCGGCCAGACCTTGCACACGTACTTCCAGTCGGGCGCCCGGCTGCCAAGCAGGGCCAGCGCCTGCATCACTTCCTGCGCGCCTTTGCTCGTGGCATCGCCCCCGATCGTCAGGATCATGACCTGGTCCGGGGCCACGGCGAGGGCCTCCCGAACAGCGGCAACCTTCGGATCCCCCCTGTCCCGGGGGACAAACGCATCCGTGTCACAACCGACGGGGAGGACCTCGATGTTGCCCCCGTTAAGACCGTCGCGCATGTACACGCTTTTGACCCAGCGGGAGGTGACCAGGATCAGGCGCAGCTTCTCCAGAACCTCCTGGTAATTGGCCATGTAGCCATCGGCGACGAGCCAGGGCACCACGGCCGGGACCCCGTAGTGCTGCGGGTGCAGCACGAGAGAAGGCGTGTGACCCCAGTATCCGACACCGAGAACCACGTGGGGCTTGAACCAGCGATAGTACCATTCCTTCTCCTGGGCCGACTCCAAGTGGACGGAATGGACATCCACTCCCATCTCCTGCAGGCCCCGATGAAGGAGGCTTCCCTGTGTCGCCAGGCCCGAGGGAGAAGGCGGATAGTCGTACAACAGCAGCACTTTCATGTGTTCCCCCCAAGATGTCATACGCATTGTGATTGGAAGTCTCGCGGTACGCCAGGCGGCGGGACTTCACGCGTAACTGGAATCATACGTCGCGCGTGGCGCACCGTGCGTGAGAAATGCGCGGCTATGCGCGAGGTGCTATTTCTTCTTGCCCAGGACCCAGAAGGCCTCGTCCTTTGGCGTCACCCTGGCTTCGAAGCTGTCCGGGGCAAAGCCATACACCTCCGTAATGATCCGGTACTTCTCCTTCCAGATGTCCGGGGGCAGCCTTACATAGACATCGGCATCGGTCAGCGGCTGGGGAAGGCGTTTGCCGCCCTTGTCGTCATAGGCGAACATCCAGATTTCTCCCGCCCGGAGTCTCTCGCTTTCGCGCAGGGCGACGACCGCCTTGGAGACCTCCTCGTGCCGCTTGTGACGGGTGTATTCCCCCCATGGCCCGTGGGTGAGAACCAGGTCCAGCCGGTCGGAGGGGAGCAGGTCCATGATCGCATCCTGGACATCGACCGAACGCAATGGCTTCTGCTCGGGACCGTCATCGAGATCGCCCATCGCGCCGCGGGCATTGAACCGTTCGAGGGCCTTGTGGAACTTCGGCGCCCGGTCCGGATCGCTCCTGCGGGTCAGCGTCACGACCGTCCATCGGCTGTCGGGGTGCATGAGCATCGTCCCGCCGGCCCAGAGAGTCTCATCATCCGGATGGGCGACCACTACGGCACAGTTGATATACTCATACGTCAGTCGTCCAACTTGATCCGGTGTCATCCTTACTTTCCCCTGCATACGGAAAGGGAGTCCGCTCTCGACGCCACTGTGAGGAGCGGACTCCCTGATACCCTCTGTGTCGAAACGGCAACCGACAATATCCCCGGCTATCTTCGGCAGCCCAATTGGCCTTGCCGCAGATTACGAAGTCACATCCGCTCCCCCACTCACGGGAACGTCGAAGGCAATCAGACCTGCCCTATCGCTATTGCAGATCTGCAGGAATCTTTGAGGGCGCCGGCTTCTTGGGCGGCTCTTCTTTCTTGCAGCCAGTCACCGCGATAGAGGCAGCCAGAACAACCAGTGCGAAGAACAATGCCACTGCTTTGCGTTTGAGATTTGCCATTTGTTTTTCTCCTTATCCGTTTTAGTTTTCATGCTCCAATCCGACATGGAGCACAATCCTTGCTCACTGCATCCATCGCAGAGCCGGCGAGGCGACCCGTTCGCCCGGTCTGTTCTTACGCATCTTCCGGCAAGTACCGTCACTTTGGGACCCTCACCGATGTCCTTCCCGGCATCGTCGTTCGCTTTGCCTTGTGCCCGCGGCGCCGCTTTTTTCACATGCCATGGTAGCGTCATTCATGAGTAAATGCAACTGCCCGGGAAAATCCGTGGCGCGGCGTTCTATGTCTTGACAAGCGCGGAGCCTTCCGCGGCCTGGGCGCCGATGGCACTGATGAATCTTCGCTGGACGTCCCGCACCAGCTCCTCGCGTCCGGTCTTTGTCCCATTCATCACTGGGATTTGCCCGCCTGCGTAGGTCAAGTGACCGCCGCCGGTGCCCCTGCGGGCTACGATCCGCTTGATGACCTTCTCGGCCAGGTTGCTCTCTTCCGACGTGCGGAGCGAAATCAGCAGCTTGTCCTTCCAGAAGCCGGTGCACATGGTCCAAGTGGTCTCATCCTCACGAAGCAGCAGATCGGCCACTTCGGCAATCATGTCGGGATTATCGATTTCGCCCAGATCGGTGATGACGGCGGGTCCCTGGACGCGGGCATTGCGAAGGGCATCAGCGAGCATCTGGTAGTACACCCTCGGCACCTTTCCCCGCTGGATGACGCCGAGCATACGCTTGTTGGCATAAGGATACAGGAATTCGATGGCCTCGATATCGAATCGCGACGCTTCCCGTCCGAGGTCTTGCGTATCAGATCGAATGCCATAAAGCAGGGCTGTGGCCAGGGGCGTATCCGGCGTGATCCCCGCTTCGATCAGGTACTCCACGAGGATCGTCGAGGTCGCGCCGTAACTGCTGCGGATATCGGTAAAAGTGACGGTTCGCGTCTGGCGGCGAATCGGGTGATGGTCGATGACGATGTCCGGCTCGACGGACACGGGCAGAGAGTTGTTCCCCGTACCCGGCTGCGTGTCCACCATGGCGACGAGGTCGAATTTCTCATAGTCCACTTCGGCGGGGGCCCGCAGGTTCATGCCGAGGTACTTGACCAGGGCCCGATTCTCGCCCCGGCCGACTGTCCCGCCGCATGCAATGGAGACGTTGAGGTTGGCCAGGCTTTTGGCCAGCCGGCGCAGCGACATCGCCGCCGCAAGGCTGTCCGGATCAGGATTATCCTGCATCACGACAAGCAGGTACGCCTTGCCTGCGAATAACTCGGTCAACCGTTGTACTTTCGAGCCTGTCTTTTCAGCCGCCCTCATGCAACAACCTTTGTTCGACGTTCGTCATGCGCGCCGCGCCGCGCGGGACAGTAGTCAGTACGCACCACGAATTGCGGTATTGTACACGCGGATATCAGTCCTGAACAGGGCATTCTCCTCTCAGTCCCTGCGGAAAGGCCTTACGAAGCCCGGGAAAGAGAATTGATGCCAGGCTTTGCGGATGGGGAAAACGCCCCGCTCCGCGAAATCCACCTCCTCGATGGTATAGAATGCCTGGGGGTTGAACTTCTTGACAAGCTCGACGACCGTGCCAATGTCCCGGCGCGGCACGATCGTAAAGACGATCTCCACGGGGCCATTGGCGCCCTGGCCGTCGATGGAGGTCACCCCGTACCGCCTCTGCTTGAGGCACTCCACCAGACCGCCGATTTCCTTCGGTGTGATGACCCGAATCAACACCATGCCGAGAGAGAGCTTCTCGGCGATCAGAAGCCCGACGTAGTTGCCTGCCGCGAATCCGCCGGCGTAGGCCACGTAGCAAATGGGATTGGACAGGTGCTGCATGATCTGGCCGATGACCAGGATCCAGATGAGCACTTCGAAGAAGCCGACAATCGGCGCCAGGTACTTCATGCCCCGGGAAACGAAGATCAGGCGCACCGTGCCCAGCGAGACATCCGTGATTCTCGACAGAAAGATCAGAACGGGCAGAATCACCCACGCGAAGAACTCGGACTGAGGAAAGATGAACGCGATCATTGCCTACGCCTTGCGTTTCTTCCTCAGCAGACCACTGGCCACCAGGGCACCGATCACGAATCCCAGAACAAACGTCAGGATCAACAGCAGCGCCTGGGACATTTCCAGAGGCCAGAACAGGATCTGTGTCCGAATCATCTCCGTGTTCTGGACCACCACAATAAGGGCCAGAATGGAGAGGACCACAACGGCAGCCAGTTTCACTTTCTTCATGCGTTCGTTCCTCACTGTCCACACGGGATGATACAGGCTTTCACATGCCCACTTCCCACCTATGGCCGGACAATGACGCAAGTATACACAGGTTGAACCACAAACGCGAAAGAAAAAGGGACCGCCTGACATAGTGGATGCACGACAAGCCGTTGGCACGGCAAGCATAGGGTTGTGGGTGGCAGCGACAAGCGCAAGCGTGTCGACGGTTTGTCCATCCGCCATCTTCGGAATCGGCGAGTCTTGACGACGTCAGGGGTTTTCGTTCGGCTCGGCGGGCGGCGGCGTCTTGTCCTTGTCCGTTTCCACCGGGGTCTCCGCCCCGACCGGCTGCGCCGTCACACCCTTCCGCAACTCTTCGATTTCCTTCTGCTGCTCTTGTACCGTGGCCTTGAGATCGGCGATCTGCTTCTCCAGGCCGGCCGTGACGCCCGCCTGACCATCCGCCCTTGCGGTCAGATTCGTGACGAGCTCCCTCGCCTGCTGAGAAAGAGCCAACGCCTGGTCGCGTTCCTGTCTGAACTTGTCTATCTGTTCCTGCAGCTCATCGCGCGTCTGCTTGACCGCCTTGACTTCTGCATTTGCTTTTGATATCTCCTCCCGGGCCCTCGTCAGCTTCACCTCAAGTGCGGCCGCCGCGGCTTTGGCATCGGCAGCTTCCTGCCGGGCTTTCTGTACGCCACGTTCTTTGCAGCCTGCCGGCAGAAGCAGGCCAAGCAGCAGCAGGACGAACAACTTGTTCCAACGGAGCGATCCAAACCACACGGGCACGGCCGTCCATCTTTCTGCTGCTCGGCTCGACGTCGGCTTCATTTGGGTTCTCCTGCAGGCACCGGCTCAAAAATCTTGCTCCATCGCCTTTGGGCCCGGTCCTCCCAGAGCCGGCTGTGGAACGCATAGCTGGCGATCAGGGGCAGGACCGCCGTCGCCTCGGCGAAAACCATCTGCTCGTACGTCGTATCCACCTTACCCCAGGAGGAGGCCTCCTTGAGGGTGGAGCTGGAACAGGCCCCGTCGCGGGCATCGGCGACGGTGATCTGGACGGCGTACTTGTGCATATCGACGGGCCGGCCGAGGACCTCGGCGCAGACGACAGTATCTTGTGCGAAGTTCTTCGGCGCGCCGCCGCCGACCATGAACAGGCCGGAAACGGGCGATCTCATCTTGATCTCCGTCAGCTCCCGGAAGTCCTTCACCGAGTCGATCGAGACGTGACTATGCAGATTCTCCACCTGGTGCCGGACGAGACCGAAGCCGGCGCTGGAGTCGGAAAACGCCGGGCAGAAGATCGGCACGTCGCGCTCATAGGCGACCCGAACGAGCGAATCGTTCTTTTTGCCATGCGTCATCAGGTACTTGCCCATCGCCTGAATGAACTCCCTTGAAGAGTACGGCCGAGGTTCCAGGCCGTCGGCAATCTCCTTGATCGTGCTGTCACAGACCTGGAGCTGCTCCTCATCGATGTAGGTGTCATAAATCCTGTCGATGTACAGCTCTCTAAGCTCTTTATCGTCCGCGATGGAGCTGCCTCTGTAGTGGCGAAAGCCCAGGGCCTCAAAAAAGTCCATATCCACGATCGTGGCGCCGGTGGCGACGATGACATCGACCATGTTGTGTCGCACCAGATCGACGTACACTTGCATGCACCCGCCGGCGCTGGTGCTGCCCGCGATGCACAGCATGATCGTGCAATCCTTGTCCTCGATCATTTTGTTGAGGATATCGGCGGCGCGGGCGGCATCCCTGGCCGTGAACGACATTCCCCGCATCGAATCGATGATCCTGGTTGAATCGAACGCCTTGATGTCGATGTGCTCGATAGGTTGCCTGAGAATATCTTTCTTACCCATATAAACCTAACCCCTCTTCTGTAAAACTCCCATTCTGTAGCTCAGCAGCTTATAGATCAGCTTTGCCGCCATGAAGTCGGGGCCCCAGTTGGTCGCAGTTGGGCACATCTCCACGACATCAAAGCCCACGATTCTGCTTCGGCGGCACACCCCCTTCAAGAGGTCCAGAACATCGTACCACAGCAGACCGCCCGGCTCGGGCGTTCCCGTAGACGGCATGATCGACGGGTCAAAGACATCCAGGTCGATCGTGATGTACACCTGATCCGTCAACATTCCGATAATAGTATCTACGCCAGTGGTGCCGTGATGGATGTCCTCGGCAAAACAAACACGCTCGCGATCCATGGCAGGCTTCTCCGATATGTCCATGCTCCGGATGCCGACTTGAACGATGGGGCACATCTCCTTGACCCGGGCCATCACGCAGGCGTGATTGTACCGGGAGCCCTCATACTCATCCCGCAGGTCGGAGTGGGCATCGAGTTGCAGGACCGTCATGCCCGGGTACTTGCGGGCATGAGCCTGCACCGCCCCGATACTGACCGAATGCTCCCCTCCCAGGACGATGACGAACTTGTCGTCCGCAAGATGCTTTCCGACCCGCCGCTCCACCGCGCGGACCATTTTCTCAGGCTCAGGGCCATCCTTGACCGGCTCATCGGTGAAGATCCCGCGCAGGTACACCTGTGAATCGGTCTCGATATCGTACAACTCCATGTTTCCCGAGGCCCGGATGATCGCCTCGGGTCCCTTGTCCGCACCTTTGACGTAGGTGCTCGTCCCATCATACGGCACGGGGACGATGACGATCTCCGCGGTCTCGGCGCGGCTGTACTCAGCGGGCAAGGCCCCGAAATTCGCGGCTTCTATCATGGTGCTGACTCCAATGCCGGCCCGCTTCCCACACCCGCATTGGCGTGCGCGGTTTCTTGGAGTTGCCGCCTTGCGTGAGCCGTAGGCGGACAGCCGACCGGCGGTTCAGGGGGTTTAACGCAGGAAGAGGTTCGGGCTATCGTTGAACAGGAACATGGCGATGGCCACGGTCGTGGTCCAGAGGTCCTTCTTGCCCCGGGCGGTTTGCGTGATGTTCGAGGTTCGAATGATCAGGCCGCTGGAGCGATAGACTTGCTCCTTCTCGGACCATGCCTTGTTGGGATCCACTTCCAGCCCCAGCGTGGTTCCGAGCATTCCTGCGGCAAGGTCTTCCGCCAGGTCGGACGCTTCCTTTTCGTTCATACCATGGCCGTGCACTTCACTGAGGTACCCCCACTTGGCCTCGTCCTTGGGAACAGCGATTCCCACGGAGGAAGCCACCAGCCGGCCATGCTCGTCCGTGTCGGACCGCGCCATGACACAGTAACAGATGCCGCCCGGCGTCAGCTCGGCCAGCCCCTTCTCCCGGCTGATCAGCTTGCATCGCGGCGGCAAAATCGACGACACCTGTACCAGGTTCTGTTGCGCAACACCGGCTTTACGCAAGGCTTCCTCAAAGGACTTGAGCTGGTACTTGTGCCGACCGACGCCCTTCGTCAGAAAGACCTTCGCGGGAACCAGATTTCGCATCTTCACCTCCTTAGGCCTGAACCACACTGCTGCTGGTCTGTTTTCACAGGTTCAGCCAGCGAATTATAGAAAACGATCATTTTTTCGCAACGAAAATTTCAAAAGGTTACGTACTGCCGGGCCTTGCCCAGCCTGGCGCCGACAGGCCCGATCTCCGCCGGCGACCCGATCCGCCGCGTTCGGCGCAGCCGGAGAATCCGGTCCACGGTCACCGGGCCAAGCCCCGGCACACGCAGCAACTCCAGCCGGGACGCCCGATTCACGTTCAGCGGGAAATGCTCCGGATGGCGCTGGGCCCAGGCTTCCTTCGGGTCGGTCTCCAGGGACAGGTTGCCCTGCGCATCGAACGGGACATCGGCGTCGCGGAAGCCGTACTTGCGCATCAGGAAGTCCACCTGATACAGGCGGTGCTCCCGCATGAATCCGGCGTCCGAGCGGTCCACGCCACCCTGCTGAGCCGATAACGATGCATCCCCCAGACCGCTCTGGTACGCACTGAAGTACACCCGGTGCATCCTGAGTCTCTGGTAGAGCCCCCACATGTACTTGACGATTTCAGCGTCCGACTCGCCGGCGGGTCCGACGATGAACTGCGTGGTCTGCTTGACCTTCGCGAACCTGGACCCGCGGGCCGTCAGTTGGCTGATGTACTTCATCGGCTCGATGATATCTCGCACAAAACTTTTTCTTGTCGAAAGCCTCGCGAGATGCGCGGCGCCGGGCGTCTCGATATTGAGCGAGACGGCGTTGGCAAGCGAGACGGCTTCTTCAATCGCCGGGCGGCTCGCCCCCGGGATGACCTTCAGATGGATATAGCCCGTGAAGCCGTGCTTCTGCCGCAGCAGGCGCGCCGTCGTGCTGAGCCGATCCATCGTGGCGTCGGCCGAGCCGATGACGCCCGAGCTCAGGAACAGTCCGAAGACCTTCCGCCGGCTGTAATAGTCGAGGAACACGCGGGCCGTCTCCTCGGGACTCAGCGTGCACCGCCGGATGTCCCGCTCCTGCCTCAGCGGGCAGTACTTGCAGTCGTTCGCGCAGAGGTTGGAGATCAGCGTTTTGAACAGAACGCTCCGGCCGCCGTTCGGAAGCGTGACCGGATAGATCCACCGGCCGTCGCCTCCGCGCCGACGCCCCTCGTCCTGGTCCGTGCCGCACGCACAGGCCAGATCGTATCTGGCGTCATCGCTGAGGATCTCCAGCTTTCGATTCGTGTCCGGCCGGGAAACGATTCCTACCATTATTGCTCACATCCTCGTCGAATCCAAGGCATCCATCCTTGCGAAGCATCAGGTCCTAACATCTGTCCCAATTATAATCGCCATCTCATCGAGCGGAAAGCAATGATGCCAGTGACGCCTTTCAGAAATCGTGCGGCTGCAGATTGCCGCGCTTCGCTCGCAATGACATATGATACTCGTTTCTGTCATTGCGAGGAGCGCACCGACGAAGCAATCTCGGCTGCACAGTCCTGAAACTTGCGAGCATCCGCCGCCGATCCATGCACTGCCACCCGCAACCTCACACCCGCTCTGCCACGATTCTGTCGTGCGCTCAGGCCGTCACGCCCGGCCCTTCTCCGCACCATTGCCATCCTCGTCCACATCTTCGGGCACTGCCCGCTGCAACGCTCTGTGCGCCAGGCGCGCAAGCAGAACGGTGATCGCCACGGTCGCCGCCAGGCCCGCCCAGAAAAACACGCGCTCGGCGGCGGTGGGCGGAATTTGCCCCCTGGCGTATGCCGTCACGTCCGCCAGGGAGCGAAGGCCCGCCCCGAAATAGACGAACATCACGGTCCCTGGAATCATCCCGATCAGCGAGCCCAACGCATATTCCCAGAACGATACTTTCGTAAGGCTGAACAGGTAATTCAGGATTACGAAAGGCGAAATTGGGCTCACGCGGCTCAACAGGACGACCTTGAAGCCGTGCCGGCCGATCATGCGATCGATCGCCGTGAACCTGCGGCTTCGGGCGATCCGGCGGGCGATCCAGTCGCGCGCCATGGTGCGTCCGACCCGGAACGCCGCGCAGGCCCCCGCCGTGCTGCCGAGGAGCGCCGTGAGGCTCCCAAGCGGTACTCCGAACAGAAACCCCGCCGTCAGCGTCGGGATCGACCCGGGAACGAGGAACACGCAGCACACGACGTAGAAAACGCCCAGCACCACCGGCCCCAAGACCCCCGACCGCTCCACGCACCTAAGCGCATCCGCCAGGCACTGGATGACGGGAGGCAACAGCAGCGCCGCAATCAGCCCCACGAGGATTACGGCAGGAATCACGAATCGGATGCTCTTTCTCATTTTCTCTCGCGGCTGCACCATACGCTCCCCTGCCCACTAACTACGATGCAACGCACGTAACGTTCACTATCCGCACGCCCGATTGTATGCGACCAACTCTTGTGGCGCGTTATTGATCGTGCGTCGCCGCACGACCTCCTTGGCCGAGCGACGGGTGGCAGCGGCAAGCGGAGAAAAGCGGAGCTTGCCGCTGCCACCCATCAATCATCAATGGGAAATTGAAGTTCACCCTTGAGCGCGAACGGCGGACCGAGTATGCTGCTGTGCTGGTACCAAGACCCGGAGCACAAATTGAATGAGCCAGATGGACCACGATATCGGATTTCCACTCTTCCATGGTCGTTACACGGGTCGAGGTTTCTTGAAAGGATCGCTGTCATGAGGCACAGCAAGACGGGGGATTGCTCAAGTCTGTCCTTCTCGCGCCGGAGATTCATGCAGCAAGCGGCGGCCGCGGCGGCGTTTACCATCGTGCCCCGGCACGTCCTGGGCGGCCCGGCACACACGGCCCCCAGCGAAAAGCTCAACATCGCCGGAGTCGGCATCGGCGGTGTGGGCAGGCCCTTTCTGCAAGGCTGTGCGGCGGAGGCAGCGGCGAGAATCGCATTCCTTTGCGATGTGGATCACGAGTATGCCAAGCCGGTGTTTGAGGAGTACCCACAGGCGAAGCGCTATCGTGACTATCGGGAGATGCTCGACAAGGAGTCCGGGATCGACGCGGTCCTGGTGGCCACGCCGGACCATACGCACGCCGTCATCACGATGGCGGCGCTGCGAAAGGGCAAGCACGTGCTGTGCGTCAAGCCGCTGACGCGGACCATCCACGAGGCCCGCACGGTCATCGAGGCCGCCCGCAAGGCCGGCGTGGCGACGCAGGTGACCGCTGCCTCGTCAACGAACGAAAGCGCGTCCCGGCTGTGCGAGATGATCTGGGACGGCGCGATCGGCGAGATTCGCGAGGTGCACTGCTGGTCGAATCGGCCGCTCTGGCCCCAGGGTATGGACCGGCCGCAAGGCTCCGACCCCGTGCCCGCGAATCTCGACTGGGACCTGTGGATCGGCCCGGCCCCGATGCGCCCATTCAAGGAGAAATGGGGCCGGGACAGCCTGGTTATGAAGCAAGCCAGGTACAACTATCCGGTCGATGCCGTGTACCATCCGTGGAACTTCCGCGGCTGGTGGGATTTCGGAACCGGCGCCCTCGGCGATATGGGCTGTCACCACTTCAACACGCTGTTTCGCGCGCTCAAGCTCGGACATCCGACAAGCGTCTGGGCCAGCTCGACCAAGGCGATGGGCGAGGCGACGCCGCTGGCCTCGACGGTCGCCTGGGAGTTCCCCGCGCGGGAGGGCATGCCGCCGGTGACGCTCCACTGGTACGATGGAGGCATCCAGCCGCCGCGGCCGAGCGAGATCGAAGACCACCGCCCCTGGCCCGAGGAAGGCAACCTGTACATCGGCAGCAAAGGCAAGATCCTGGGCAATGTGGATAACGGGCGAATCATTCCCGATTCGAAGATGCAGAGCTATAGCCCGCCGCCGAAGACACTGGCCCGGTCGAACTATAAGAACATCGCCACCGGCGAGTGGATCGCCGCCTGCTGCGGCGGCCCGAAGGCAAGCTGCAACTTCGATATTGGCGGCCTGCTCGCCGAGGTCGTCCTGCTCGGCAACATCGCCATCCGGCGGAGCAGGAAGCTCTACTGGGACGCCGCCAATATGAAGTTCACGAACGACGAGGAGGCCAACAAGTACGTCCAGGAGCCCTGCCGCGACGGCTGGCGACTGTGATCGAACCGGACAATGGAAGGAGCACGACATGCGACATGGATGGGGAACACTCACGATTGCGGGACTGTTTTTGCTTTGGGCCATGAGCCCTGCGAGGGCGGGTGTCACGCTGACAGACCCGAGCCAGTTCCTTGGACCAACGGCGTCGATTACCTTCGAGACGTTTCCCGGAGGCGGCACAGTACCCTATACCTCGGCCAATCTGGACGACGAATGGAAGAGCCTCGGTGTGCTGATCACCGATAGTTCCCCGGCCGGCGGCGCGTCGGCGTATGCAAGCACCTTTGGCGTGCCGCCGCATTCGGGCATCAAGGCCTTGGCGGACAGCGAAGGCAACATCGCCGGCGGATTCATCCAGTACCAGTTCGTCGTGCCGGGCACAACTACGCCGATGACGGTCCTGGAAACGGGCGTCTGGGTCCAGAACGGCGACGGCGCATCGGCCGTGGAATTCTTCGACGGCGCCGGAGCGCTCCTCGCGACCCTGTCAACCAGCGGCAGTGATTTCTTCGTCGGTTACCGCGACGCCGGCGGGATTGCCTCTCTCAAGATCACCGATGGAGGCTTTTACACGACTGACGACCTCCAGTTCTCCTCCGCCGTCCCGGCCCCCGGGGCACTGCTCCTCGCCGGCATCGGCATCAGCCTGGCCGGTTGGCTGCGACGAGGCAGGGCCGCGTAAGAATAGGAAGGGCTGCGACGAATGTCACAGCCCGCAAGCCCGTGTCTCGATATGTGTCACAGCATTCTGCGTCGGCGCAAGTATCCGAGGAGGCCCGCACCGATGGCGCCGAGGATGATGGCTCCTGGGGTAGGTACAACCGGCGGGACCTCAACGCACGTTGCATTGATGCGGAACGCTCCCTGGGTGATGTTGCCGTACACTTCCCACGCGCCTGCCCCCAGTCTGCGTGTATGCAGCCCGAACACGGCAGGCGACGATTTGAGCCATTCCGCCCACGTGCCGCTATCGGGTGTCGAAGCCACGAGCCAGTAGGGCGTGCCCGGATTGAGGACCGGGTGCAACGTCGAAGTGCCCATCAAGATCTGCGGTTCAATCTTCAACTGTCCGACGAAGGACCATCCCTCGATGAGCGTGCCCGGCACACCGCCCGCGTCAGTCATCAGCCATACGTCGATCTTGTTCACGCCTACAGGCGAGCAATCGATATAGACCTGATTCAGGACGATCTCGATCGAGTCGAGAGTGCAGGATTTTGATTGCGGGCAGAAATACGTGAATTGCTCACCCCGATCCCACTCGTACCCCGGACGTCCGATGTCATATGCCTGCCAAGCGTGATATGAATCGCCGGGGCCCAGCGTGCTGTAAATCGGCGCGGCGGTCGCGCGCCCCGAAATGATAAGAACGGCCCCAACAAATAGAACAATCTCGCTTTTCATCCTTGTACTCCTCCAAATCCATTCCCTTAGTTTGTGTGAGCTTGCACTCACACTACCCATCCCGGGAAGTTGGTACATCCTGCCCAGGCACCCGAGACCTCCTTTTGCCTTAACTCCCAATACTATGCAACCTCTCGCTCTGTGTCAACAGAAAAGTGCCCATATTTACAGTATTTTATGGGACTGGCTTGTAACAGACCCCTGCAATGGCCTTGTCAAATGAAAGACGGGGGCAGACAGTTTTCTGTTGAACGTATAAGACAGCGTAGTATTCTGGAGCGGTTGACGGGCCCCGTTGTTGAGGGCCGAGTCCGCGATCTTCGGTTCACGGTGAATCCGAATCGAAAAGGAAACTCAGGAATCTAACTGCGGGAAGATGTCTATGGCAAAGATTGTCAAAGTGCCGTGTACCGGGCCGGGGCAGCATGTGAACGAGATTGACTTGGAGGACGTGATCGGGTCAGACGTCGTCATCTACGGCGGCCCGATCGCCGCGGGCCGGGACCTGCCCGCGAGGATCGTCCACCGATGCGCCATTTGCGAGGAGGGGAAAGTCATCGTCACCCGCGAGATGATCGAGGCAGTTCTCTGAAAGGATCGCTTCGTGGCCCGCGCCCTCAACGGCCGAGGATCTCTTTGAGAGATGGGGCGTGATATAGGCCGAAGCCGCTGAGCGTGGGGCAGACCCGGCTGTCCAGGATTCGCAAGCGGACCTTCTGGGTCGTCACGTCGTTGAAGCGGACCAATCGCTTGTAGCCGACCGTCGTGCCGTGGGCGAATTCTTTCCAGGCGGCGCCATCCCAGGAATCGAGAGCAAATGCAGATATTCTCTGCCCGGTTTTGATGTGCTCGGCCAGCTCCGACACGTTGAACGTGCACGGCTTGCCCAGGTCAAATTCGACCGTGGCGGCGAAGGTGAAGTCGTCTGTGGTCCAATACGTGTCCCTGTCCCCGTCGGCGATCTTGTCGGCGGCGAATGCAGGATCGTTCGCCCGGACGTTGGACGCCTTTGCCTTCGCGCCGGCGGCCAGGTCCTCATCGAAGATGGCGTCGAGCACCTTGCGGAACTCGCGGAGTCGCTGCGCGTCGTTCTCGTGGATCAGGCCACGCCTGTCCGGCGGCAGATTCAGCAGCAACACGCTGTTGTAGCCGACGGAGCTGAAGTAGATATCGAGCAGGTGCTCGACGGATTTGACCTTGTCGTCCTCGCTGGCATGGTAGAACCAGCCCGGGCGGATGGAGACATCGGTCTCGGCGGGGTACCAGACCAGGCGCTCGCCCTTGCCCAGGGCGTCGAGGCTGCCGAGGTCCTTCGCGGTGCAGTTGACGATGCCGAACGGTGAGCCGTTGCTGTTGACCACGCTCCATTCGCTCTCGCGGGCGTAGCCTCGCTCGTTGCCCACCCAACGGATGTCGGGCCCGTTGAAAATCACGGCGTTGGGCTGGAGCTCGCGGACGATGGCATAGTAGCCGGCCCAGTCATACTCCATGTCCCTGGCGTTCTCGCCCTTGGCCCCGTCGAACCAGACCTCCGTGACCTCGCCATAGTTGGTGAGAAGCTCGCGCAACTGGCTCTTGTAGAACCGGTTGTAGTCTTCGGTGTTGCCGTAAGTTGGCTCGTGCCGGTCCCAGGGAGACAGATACAGTCCGAGCTTCAGGCCGGCCTCCCGGCACGCCTGGGCCAGCTCGCCGACGATGTCCCCTTTGCCGTTCTTGCACGGGCTGTTCTTGATTGAGTGCTCCGTGTACTTGCTGGGCCACAGGCAAAAGCCGTCGTGATGCTTGGCCGTGAGGATGACCATCTTCATCCCCGCGTCCTTGCAGACTTTGACCCACTGGCGGACGTCGAGCTGGGTCGGATTGAAGATCGACGGGTCCTCGGTCCCCTCGCCCCACTCCTTGTCCGTGAAGGCGTTCACCGTGTAATGGATGAACCCGATGAACTCCAGTTGCTGCCAGGCGAGCTGCGGCGGCGAGGGCCGAACATTGGCCGCGCGAAGGATCAAATCCTTCTTCTCGTCCACTGTGGGCTTCGCTCCATCGACGGGATCATAGACTCGCACATAATCGACGACGAAATAGTCGGGCAAGGTGGCCTGCTTGATATCGCCGGCCCACATGCCGATCTCCTCGGTCAGCTTGGCGTATTGCGGCACCTGGGACACGCCGCCGGCGCTGCTACGCCAAGTCTCTTTGCCATCGACGTAGAACACGTACTCCTCGGGCGTCCAGAGCAGGCCAAACGTGTGCCAGCCCTCACTCAGGCCCGGCACTTCGAACTTTGTGCCCTGGCTCTGATGCTCCTTGCCGTAGCCGTCCCAGTGCAGGTTCTGCGTCGTGCGGTCATCGAGCCAGGGTTTCTCCATGATATCGATCTCGGTGCCATCGCGTCCGCCGTCGCCGATCTTGCCGACGCTATTTGCGTGGAGCCAGAAGGCGGGCCAGTGCCCCTGCTGCTCGGGGAATTTGCACCGGCAGACCCAGTAGCCGTAGCGATGCTCGAATTTGCCTCGCGTGCGGACCGACCCGCACGTGTAGCGGTCGCCGTCCTTCTTCGTGCGGAGGATCAGGTGACCTTCGCCGTCCACATAGACATCGTCTTTGACCCAGTACCCGTCGCGACGTTTCCAGTCGCCGCACAGCTCCCACTTGGCCTGATCGACGGCCTTCCCATCAAACTCATCGCTCCAGGCCAGTTGCCAGCTCTTGCCGTCAGGCAGCGGGGGCAGGAACTCACTCGTGCCGGCCTGTTCCGCCTGCAATGGCACGGTGACGCAGACGATGAGAAGGGACAAAGGTAATACGGCTCGCAAAAGCGCCGGGCTTTTCATAATCACTCCTACCAGTCAGCTCTGTACGGCTTTGGTCCGTCGTGTCGCGCTCAGGCCGGAATACACGGTGATGGCGATCATCGCGGCGAATGTGATGAGGGTGAACCATTGCCCCCACAGGGCATCCGGCACGTGCACGGTCTTGATGAGCACGGTCCCGATCGCGAAGGTCTGGACGAACATCTTGATCTTGCCGGACGCCACGGCGGCGAAGTTGATGCCTCGCGCCTCGGCCATCTGACGCAGGACCGTGACATAGGTTTCCCGCAGGATGAGAATCCCCGCAACCAGCCAATGAACGATGGCCAGCGTCGTCGGCCCCCAATGGAAGAGCCGGGGGATGCCGATGATCGCGAAACAGATGAACGCGCCGCAGACCAGGACTTTATCCACGAGGGGATCGACTATCCGGCCGAACTTGCTCGAAGCATTGAACCGCCGGGCCACATGCCCATCGATCACGTCCGTCAGGCCGGCCACGACGAAGAGGACAAAGGCGATATCTAAGAAGAACGAGAGGTCCGTCACATATGGGGAATAGAGAATCATGCCCAGGAAAACGATGGTCAGACCCAGGCGGATGAAGGTCAGGATGTTCGGCACATGTTTCCACATGGCCGAGAGTTTACTGAGCCCGGCAAGCCGCTTCAATATCAAATTTGCTCGACGAGCAGATCGTAGTCCTGTGTCCCCGTGACCTTGACCTGCACGAATTGTCCGGGCGTCAATTTGGGTGAGCCGCGTCGAGCCGGTGAGCGGCCTTTGATGATGCAGATGCTGTCGATATCCGGCGCCTGACCGTAGAACCGCCCGTGAGCTATGTCGCGACTTTCAACGGAGTCGATCAGGCACAGGAGCTCGCTTCCGATACGCCGCTTGTTCCTGGCGAACGCAATCTCCTGCTGCGTCAGCATCAGCTCCTCCAGGCGGGCCTGCTTGACCTCATCGGGGACCTGATTGGGAAACTGGGCTGCCGGCGTGCCGGGCTCAGGATAGAACGTGAATACCCCGAGCGCATCGAATTGCGCCCACTTGACGAATTCGACAAGCTCCTCGAACTCCTTTTGCGTCTCTCCCGGGAACCCCACGATCAACGTGGTGCGCAGTACGATGTCGGGAATGGCCGCGCGGAGGCTCTCCACGAGCTTTCTGAGCCGCACATTGGTATCGGGCCGCCGCATGGCCTTGAGAATCGCATCACTGGCGTGCTGGATGGGGATATCGAGGTAGTGAACGATCTTTCCGCTCCGGGCGATGATTTCGATAAGGGCATCCGTGATGCCGGTGGGATATGCGTACAGGATGCGAATCCACGTAAGGTCAGGAATCTGCTCCATTTGCGCGAGCAAAGAAGCGAGTCCGTCCCGCATGCCCAGGTCCCGACCATACAACGTGGTGTCCTGCCCAATGAGATTCAGCTCTGCCGCCCCGGAGGAGACCAATTCCTGCGCCTCATCGAGAATCAACTCCGGAGGCTTGCTTCGGTACGCGCCGCGAATGGCCGGGATCGTGCAGAAGGAACAACGATGATTGCATCCTTCGCTGACCCGCAAGTAGGCGGAATGGACAGGACCGATGCGCAATCGGGTCCGATCATCCGCCACGGTGCACGGTACCGGCCCAAGATAGGCCGACGGCTTTGCCGCGCCCAGCGTATCCTGGATAATCTGAACGATCGCGTCACGCTGCTCCAGGCCGACGATCGCATCGATACCTTCCACCTCGCCGAGCAACTCGACACCGACGCGTTGAGGCAGACAGCCCGCAACGATCACCTTGCGGACGCGCCCCTTCCTCTTGGCCTTGACGACCAGTCGGATGGCGTCGAGGGATTCCTCCTTCGCCGGCGCGATGAAACCACAGGTGTTGACAATCACGATATCCGCCTGCTCGGGCTCTGCGGCAATGAGCAAGCCCGCCTGCGCAATCTGCGCCAACATTCTCTCGCTGTCGACGAGGTTCTTCGGACAGCCCAGAGCAATGAACCCGACCGTCGGGGGTCTTCGCGTTTTCCTTGTCATAACAGCCCACCTTAGCAAGAAAGTGATATTGTGTCTAACATCTTAAGATGGGCAAAGTGAAAAGGTTCATTTTTGCTAATCCGAAGAAAACAGCCTTGACGATAACAATAGGTGCAATAGAATAGATATCGCTGCCGTCTACCTGCGTAAAAGGAGGTTCGAGGGTAGAACAACTCAGATAGTGCGTCGTCAAAGAACCGACTGGAAATACCTATGGGGAACAAGAGCCACATGACCAGCCGCATACGGGGACTGTTTGTGGCTTTTCTCTTCTTCGGATCGTTATGCCTGTCCGGCTGCCACGATTGGCCGGATGAGCGGGCTACGGCGATCGAAGCCCAGAACATTCTGCGCAACCTCAGCACGATCGAAGAGGTCCCCGACGCCAATATTGCCATTCCCAGCATCTATAAGGTTCCCCCCAAGAAGGTCAAACAGATCGTCGGCGGGGCCGAGGAATGGAAACTCTTTTACTTCGCCAAGTACACCAAGGCCGAGCAGATCAAGATGCTTGTCCACGAGCAGTTTGCCGCCAGAGTATTCAACGAGAAGGGTGTTTCGACGACCGTCCAGGACTACACGGTCAGCGCCAACCCGCAGACGAATCAGATCATTGTGCGGGCGCCGTTGGAGGCCGATATCGACGCCGTCCTGGAGATGATCGAGCGGGCGGATGTGCCGCCGATCCAGGTGCGCATCGAGTGCATGGTCTCGGAGTTGTACGCCGACCTGACGGTGGACCGCGAGACGTCACTTCTCGTTCAGAACCTCTTCGGCGAGGGCGTGGTGATGGGCGGCAAGATCAACTCGGATACGGGCGCCGTGCTGCCCGCATTCCCGGGGGCAGCCCTTCGCGATCCCGCCCGTGAGAAGTTCGGCCTGAAAATCGGCATCAGCACCGGCGAGGAGGGGCACAGGTTCGAGGCCCTCGTCGATATCCTCGTTTCGCGAGGTTACCTGAAAATCCTCATGAACCCAACGCTGTCAGTCGTGAATGGCCAGACGGCGGAGATCACGGCCAAAGAGCACGTGCCCCTGCAGCAGGTGTTCCTCCGGGGCGGATACGGTGACAGCTCCTTCATAGAGACACGGACCGAATACTACGACATCATCGATTCGTTGAAGATCACGCCCCATGCCTTCGCGGATGGCTCCATCAGCCTCAAGACCGAGGCGCAGATCGGCGCTTATCTGACACCGGAAGGCATCAAGCAGTTGCCTATCGTGACCGAACGGCAGATCACCACGGACGACAACCGCATCCGGCATGGGGAGAGCCTCATTATCGGCGGCATCCGCAAGACGGAGAAGCGCGACGTGGTCCGCGGCGTGCCGATTCTGAAGGACATCCCGATCCTGAACCTGCTGTTCTCCGGCAGGGACTTCGAAGAGCGGGCTAAGGAAGTCATTTTCATTCTCACACCCACGATCTCCTCGGGCGGCAAGCCCAACGAGGAGATGGTCCAGTTCCTCCGCGAGCGGCACTCCTCGCCGATGAGTCAATCGTTCCAGGACAAGATGATGGACCCGCTGGGCATCAAGGCCCGCGACCAGGAGCAGCAGCGTCAGCTCGACAACGCTCGTGAGGCGAGACTGGAGTTCGAGTCCCAGGTGACAATGACCCGCCTGGAGGCCATGGAAGCAGGCCAGCAGATCGAAGATTTACAGGCGGATCTCGAGCGAGCGAAAGTCCAAGTGGAGGAAATGGGCACGAAGGTGGATGCGGCGAACTCGAAAGCCGAGCAAGCCAGAACGGAGGCGCAAAAGGCGGCCACCGAAGCCAAGCAGGCCAAGGAGCAGGCCACGCAGGTCAAGAGCCAGGCCGACCCCCCCAAGGCGGCCGCACCGGCGGAAAACAAAGGAAAGACCGATCCGCCGAAGACGGAGCCGCCGGCGCAGCAAAAGGCCGAAGCTCCGAAAGAGCCGGTGCCGCAACCGAAGGCGGATGCCCCCAAGGAGCAGCCTCCGCAGCCAAAGCCGGATGCGCCCAAAGAGCAGGCGCCTCAGCAACAAGATTAGTGAACAGCCGAAACCGGCTGAGCAGAAGGCTCAAGAGTCCCAAGCAGATACCAGTAAAGCCAAAGAGCAGAAGCAGGGCTGACATCCCTCCAGATCGCCGAGCAGCCCTGTGACCGTTTCGTGTCTGACGTATGCGCTACCCTGTTTGGAGACATGACATATGGACAACTTGGGCAACAACAGCTCTCATAGCGACAATTCCGACAAACGCATTCCCCTGGCGAATGGACCGAGCAGTCCTGCTCCTGTGAAGGAGCATCCGGCGAGCGGTGCGCCGCCGGTCTCTCGTGCCCCCCTGAATCTGGGCGGGACAGGCACGGGCGCACCGGCGCCGAGTCCCGTGGCGGTGAGTCCAACGCCGGCAGGCCCGGCTGCGCACGCCGTGGCGACAACGCCCGCGCCAAGAGCCCAGACGCCGCAGATGCCCGTCAGGAAACCGGTGGCGGCAGGCCCCGCACCGGCCGGACGCATCGCGAACTGCAAGACCTTCTTTACCAAGCTTCATCCGGGCGCCATCAAGTTCCTGGATGAACAAATCACGAACTGGCTCAAAGAGAACCCGGGGGTTGTCATCAAGCACACCAATGTGACCACGGGCGACATTGTGGACAAGAAGACCGAGCCCAACATCCTGATCACGGTATGGTACTGAGGCTCTTGCTGATGGTGCGCCCCAGCGGGGCAGACCGGATGCCCCCCGCAATTCAGCAGGCGCACCATCCCGACGATGTTTTCCAACACTTGGCCCTCCATTGCTGCTCCTCCAACAGCCGTCTCTGTACGTAGCAACCCGCCCTTATAGGACGATCTGGAATTCGCAAGCACACGTTGGCATGGTCAGCCGTAATGTAAACAACGGAAGCTTTTACCCGAGTCCTGCCGTCTGCCGGCAGGCCGGCATAGGGTAGACATGAGGACTGTCTGCCGCTAAATTATCGCCATAAAACTGCTTGACAGTGCCGGGCGATTCGGGTAATGTCTTGAAGTTTCGCCGTCTCTATATCGCAGGTAATTTATTCAGAGGTGATTTGGAGGTATTTGTGGCTAAACAGTTGGCGCGGGAACTCATTAACGCGGGAGTGCATTTCGGACACGGGGTCAGCCGGTGGAATCCGAAGATGGCTCCTTACATCTTTGCCAAGCGGGGCAACATTCATATCATCGACGTGAAGAAGACCCTCCGGGGCGTTCTGATCGCCAAGAAGCTGCTCGCCGAGGTCGTTTCATCGGGTAACGACGTCGTCTTTGTCGGTACGAAGCGTCAGGCACAGAAGGCTGTGGAAGCGGCGGCGAACCGGTGTGGTATGCACTTCGTGTCGGAGCGATGGCTTGGGGGCATGCTGACGAACTTCCGAACTATCCGCTCGCGTCTTCAGCGATTGGAACAGTTGGAGGCGATGGAGCAGGATGGAACGCTGGAGTCCGAGAGCAAGAAACAGGCCTCCCGGCTCAAGCGGGAGATGCGCAAGATTCGCACGAACCTGGACGGCGTGCGAAAAATGACTCGCCTTCCGGGAGCGGTCATCGTCGTGGATGCCAAGAAGGAATACCTGGCCCTGCGAGAGGCCGGCAAACTGGGAATCCCGACGGTGGGCATTCTGGACACCGACTCGGACCCCGATACGGTGGACGTGGCCATTCCAGCCAATGACGACTCGATCCGGGCCGTGGAGATCATCCTCAACGAGCTGGCGGATGCGGTCGCGATCGGCAAGACGATGGTCTCCACTCGCCAGCAGGAAGCCGGCCCGCGGCCTCCGCGGCGCGTCAGGCCCAGAAGGCCCGCCATGGCGCGTGCGGACGGCAGAGAGCCCTCCGCGGTCGCAGCGGTCAGCGAAGAGACGGCAGAGAGCGAAGGAACCCTTCCATCGGAGGAGAGCGCCCCTCAGCAACAAGGCGAGCAGACAGCCGGGGCATAGTAACCTTGACATAACCTGCGATAGACAGCAGATGATTTGTGAAGCACAGAAACGGGAGTTGATGAAATGGCGGAAATCTCAGCAGGAACAGTGGTGAAACTGCGGAAGATGTCGGGACAGGGCATGATGGACTGCAAGAAGGCCCTGGAGGAAGCCAACGGCGACATGGATAAGGCCATGGAGATTCTCCGCAAGAAGGGGTTGGCCACACTGGCCAGGCGAGCGGAACGCGAAACTTCCGAAGGCGCGGTCGTGTCCTGGCAAAGCCCGGACGGCAAGTCGGCGGCGCTGGCGACCCTGTGCTGCGAGACCGATTTCGTCGCCAGGAGCGACGGCTTTCTGGCCATGGTCGATGCCATCCGCAACTACATGGCCGCCGCCGGGAGTGCTCAGGGGCCTGAAAACCTTCTGCAGACGGTGATCGGCGGACGGGACTTCCAGGAGATCGTCACAGAGGGCATCAGCAAGACCGGCGAGAAGATGCAGGTCGGCGATTACGTGCGGTTCAGGCTCGAAGGTGCAGGGATCATCGGCCTCTACGTACACTTCAACCACAAGGTCGGCAGCATGGTCCAGATCGATACCAGCGATGAGAAGGTCGCTGCCTCCGCGGCCATCAAGCAGGCGGCTTCCGATTTCGCCATGCACATCACGGCAAGCAAGCCCCTGGCACTGGATGTCCAGAGCCTCGACCCCCAAGTGGTGGAACGGGAAAAGGTCATCTACGCCGCACAGGTGCAGAATAAGCCGCCCGAGATCGTCAATCGCATCGTCGAAGGCAAGATGAAGAAATTCTATGCCGATTACTGCCTGATGCAGCAACCGTTCGTGAAAGACGACACCAAGACGGTGGAACAGGTCCTGAACGAGGCAGGCAAGCAGGCCGGCGGCAAGGCCGGCATCAAGCGGTTCGTCAGGTTCGAAGTCGGCTAGCAGTTCAGGGAATCGATGGCGAAATGCAGGTACAACCGGGTTCTGCTCAAGCTTTCGGGCGAGAGCTTCTGCAAGCCCGGTGATTTTGGCATCGACGGCCCATCCCTGGCATCCATTGCAGAACGAATTGTGGACATCTGCAAGCTCGGCCCCCAGGTCGCCATCGTCGTCGGCGCCGGCAATTTCATCCGCGGCGAGACATTCTCCCAGAAGAGTCATATCCCGCGCACCACGGCCGATTACATGGGCATGCTGGCCACGATCATCAACGCCTGTGCCTTGCAGGAGACCCTGGAGAAGCTCGGCCTGCCAACGCGGGTCCTGAGCGCCATCGACGTTTCCGCCATGTGCGAGCCGTTCATCCGGCGAAGGGCGATGCGTCACCTCGAGCGCGGCCGCGTCGTGATCCTGGCCGGCGGGACGGGCAACCCGTTCTTCACTACCGATACCTGCGCCGCCTTGCGGGCCTCGGAGCTCGATGCCGATATACTGATCAAAGCCACGAAGGTGGAAGGGGTCTATAGCGACGATCCCAACAAGAACCCGCAGGCGAAGCTCCTGAAGAAACTCTCGTATGATGATGTGCTCAAGCAAGGCTTGCGAATCATGGATCACGCGGCGATCAGCTTGTGCCGGAACAAGAACATCCCGATCATCGTCTTGAACATCTTCAAAAAGGGCAATATCACGAAGGCGATCTGCGGCAAGCGGGTGGGCACTTTGATTGATAATGGATGACCCGTTTTTTGATTTACGATTTACGATTTACAATTTGGCTCGCGCCGCCGCCCGAACACTCGATTTCAAATAGTAAATCGTCAATCGTAAATAGTAAATTCCGAGGGGTTGATCGATGTCAGCACAAACAGTCATCTCAGAGAGCAAATCGAGAATGCAAAAGGCCGTCGAGCTGCTTCAGGATGACCTGAGGGCCTTTCGAGGCGGCAGGGCCACACCGGCGCTCGTGGAGCACATTCGGGTCGACTATTACGGCAGCCCGACCCCGTTGAAATCGCTGGCGACGATCTCAGCGCCTGAGGCCGACATGCTCGTCATCAAGCCTTTTGACCCCGCCTCCGTGAAGGAGATCGAAAAAGCGATCAAGAACAGCGACCTCAGTATCGCACCGGTCGTGGAAGGCAAGTTCATCCGGCTGAATATCCCGCCCCTGAGCGAGGAGCGGAGAAAGCAACTCGTGCACCAGGCCAAGCAAAGCGGCGAGCAGACCAAAGTCAGTGTCCGCAACGTCCGTCGGGACGCCATCAAGCACCTCGAAAAGCAGGAGAAGGACGGCCAGATCACGGAAGACGATCTGAACTCGGCAAAGAAGCAAATGGATGATCTGGCCAAGGAATTCTCCGAGAAGGCGGACAAGATCGTCGCACACAAATCCGATGAGATCATGAAAGACTGATCCCGGTGAGCGTACCGTGGTTCAGAAGTCGTACGCCTGAGATTGCTTCGCTTCGCTCGCAATGACATATCACGCCTGTTCATGTCATTGCGAGGAGCGCAGCGACGAAGTAATCTCGCCGCCACAGTCGTGCGACGCGAGAGATATCCTACTCGTTGTCCTATTGAACCGCCGGCGGGGGCTGCCGTACCACTAATGGGGCGGTTCGGGCCGGCAAACCCGCGATTTCCGGCTTTATTTCCCCAGTACGCGTGCACTACAATGGCTTGTAGGAACAGTCGTTCCGACGGATCGATTCGGAGGTGTACAGATGGGAAAGCAAATGCAGGAAAAGCCGCAGGTTCAAAAGATAAGACGCTCAAGGAAATGGCCTTGGATCGTGGGGGGAGTGCTTGTTCTCATCTTCGCAGTGTTACTGTTGATTCCCGTAGTCCTCTCGTCCAGTGGATTCACACGATGGGTCCAAGCGAAGATCAGTCACAGCACGGGAGGTCAGGCAAATATCGGTGATCTGTCTGTCGGGTGGCTCGGGGGCGTGCAGATCGCCGACTTCAGTTTCCGCGCGCCAAACGGGTGGGCCGAGGTCGATATCAATCGCATCACCGCGCAGCCCAGCTACAGCAGTCTTTTGGGCGGCACGTTGTCTGTGGACCGCGCGGAAATCGATCAGCCGCACATCGCCGTCGATCTGCGAGAGCGCCCGCCGGCCACGAAGGCCGGCCCCTCGATGGACATGACCGACCTGTCGCGGATTGGGGACCTGGTGGTCCGCGACGGCGCCGTGCAGCTCACCAGCACGACTGGCCAGACGATGAGAATCGCCGACATAGACTCGCAGGTGAGCATGCGTCCGCCGGGACGCACGTCGCGATTCAACATCAGTATGGCCGTCGCCCAGGCGCAAGGTCCCGCCGAGGTGCGCGCGTCCGGCCAGGTCACGCCGAACCAGAAAACAGGCTGGAGCCTCCGGGGCACCACAGGCGATGTCACCGTCGAGGTCAACGCGCTGAATCTGGACTCCATCGCGCCACTGCTCGACATAGCAGGTATCGAGGTCGAGGCGAAAGGCCAATTGACCGGGAACATCACCAGTGCCCTCCAGGACGGCCAGATCGAAAACATCAAGGCAACCATCCGGGGCCAGGACATCGATATCACCGGGCCGGTCTTGAAAGGGGATCGGCTCCAGACCGCCCAACTGAACATCCGGGCCGACCTCGCCCAGGCACAGGATGTAATCGACGTCAATCAATTGAGCGTGCAGACGGACTGGGCCTCCGTCTCGGCGGCGGGCGCCTTCCCCAAGAACGCGCGAACGCTGGCCCAACTCACGGAAAGCGGCACTGACGTGACCGGCAGTTTCGACGTGAACCTGGCGGCGCTGCTGTCGCAGATGCCGAATACCCTCGGCGTCCGCGAAGGCATGAAAATCACCGGCGGCCGGGCGACGGGAAACATCGATACGGTCACCGAAGCGGGTCGTCCCACGATCGTGGCCAACGCGCAGGTCGTCGGACTGGCGGGAGTCGTCAACGACAAGAAGCTGAACATCAGCCAGCCCATGCAGGCGACGGCACGGCTATCCAACAGCGAACAGGGCGCACAACTGGAAGGCCTGAACGTCTCGACGTCCTTTGCGAAGATCAATGCCAGCGGCAACTTCAAGCAGATCAAGTACGATGGCCAGGTCAACCTTGAGGCCCTCCAGTCGGAGCTGGGCGCGTTCATCGATCTCCCCTACGAGCTCGCCGGCCAGGTGACAAGCGCCGGGCAGGTTTCCATCGGGGACAAGACCACAAATGTCACCGGCACACTGTCGGCCCGGCAACTCGTGCTCGCGGCCGATGGCAACAGTGTTTCTACTCCCCAGGCGAACGTCAATTTCGCCGTGGGCCTGAACCGGCAGGACCAGGTGCTGGCCATCAATACGCTCAACGCGGATACTGGTTTCGGGATCGTCAACATCAAGAATGGCACGATTCCGCTGGCGCAGGACTCGCCGGCTCCGCTGAGCCTGCAAGTCTTCGTCGACAAGCTGGACCTCGCGCAGATCAAGCCGTACGCCTCGTTCTTCGCCTCGTTCCCACAGAACCTCACGCTCGGGGGTATCGCACAATCGCAGGTCAATGTGGCCTCGGAGAAGGGTGTGTACCATGTGTCCTCCACCGCCACACGAATTCAGAATTTCCAGATGGCTTCGCAGGGAGAGCCGTCCTTCCAGCAACCGGAGGTGACAGCACTCTTTGATGTGTACCTCGACGCAAATCGAAAGGTGATCAACCGGGCAAACTGGCAGGTGAAAAGTCCGCAGATCACGCTAAAGGGCCAGCTCGCACAGACAAGTCAAGCCAACACTACGAAGGCACAAGGTGCCCTCGATGGTCAAGTGGACTGGGCCGCGGTCGCCCCGCTGGTGTCCACCCTGGTGCCGGGCCAGTTGAGCATCAGCGGACAACGGCCAATCTCGGCCAACTTCACGAGCACCTATCCCACGAATGACCCAAACGCACTGCTGGCTAACCTCAATGGCCAGACGTCGCTTGGTTTCGACCGGGCAGTGTACATGGGTTTCGATTTCGGACCCGCCGATGTGAATGTCCTCGTGGAAAACGGCCTGATGCGAATCGGGCCGTTTGCCACGACCGTCAATAACGGCAAACTGAATTTCGCCGGCGAGGCCGATCTCCGGCAGACACCGGCACTCCTGAAAGTGCCCGCCCCAGTTCACCTCGTGCAAGGCATTCAGATCAATGACCAAACCGCTGAGACGTTTCTCAAATACGTCAACCCCATCTTCGCCAATGCGGTCGGCGTCAGCGGCGTCGCCAACTTCGACCTGCAACAGTTGGCGATCCCTCTGGCCGGGGGCGATACGAAGGCCATGGAGCTCACCGGGACTCTGTGGATCGACCAGCTTCAGTTAGGGGCTTCGAACATCCTGAACCAGATTTTCAGCGTTGGCGGCCAGTCCATTCGCGGCCAGACGCTGACCATCCGCCCGACGAATCTCGTTCTTCAGAATGGCGTCCTGCGATACGACGATATGCAGGTCGAGGTAGGCGACAATCCCGTGAACTTTCGCGGGTCCATCGGTCCTGACGGAGCCCTGAACATGACCGTCGTTCTGCCCTATACGCTGGAAGGCCGCACCGTCCGCGTCGGGCAGGAACAGGGCCGGCCACGAATCACCGTCCCCCTGACGGGCACGATCGCCAAGCCCGAGCTGAATCTCAAGAACTTGATTCAATCCCAGCTCCAGGAGCAGATTCTCAAGGGGCTGGAGGACCTGTTCAAGAAACGGTGATCGATGAGAGCACTGACAGAACTGTTGACCACCCACGGCGACAGCGGAAGGGTCGCCGCCGGGCTTGCAAGACCTGACATCGCACGAGCGGGCGCCGGATGCACCTGCTGAGTAAGCCCCCTGCCTGCTATTGCCCCGATGGCTGTTTGCGAATAATCGTCACGGGTCGGCTCACCGTGGCGCTGACGCCCGCGAACTCATAACGGCAATCGAGCGACAGCGCCGGCTCTATGGGCACTGCCTTCCCCGATCCACCTTTGGCATTGATGGCAACGTTCGGCGTGACCGTCAGCTTGACGGCAGCCCGGCCGCCCTCTGGGGAAACCTCAACCGTCTGCGGCTGCGGCAACTGGTAAGCCTCGGACGCGCCACGCAGTTCGAATGTCAGCTTTGCGCCGCTGGCGAATGGAGGGATAGCCACGCGGAGGCTTATCGTGCGCGGCTCGCCCGCTTCCAGCGGTCCCGGCAGGGCAACCTCCATGCCCTTATACAACGACTGGTGGAGTTGAATGGCAGTCGCCGGGACCGCCGTCGAGAGGTATCGCTCATCGAGGCGCCCATCTTTCTTCGTGACCTCCAGATGGTCGATCACGCGACCTTCCGGATCGATCGCGTCCATCGTGAGGGTATCCCCCTTGATGTGAAAGAGGCAGAAATGGTACACGGACTTGGCGAAGGCGTGAAGGGCGGTCGGCTCCACCGGGTACAGCGGCGCCCCGCCCCCGCCGGCTGTGATGTAGGTGACATAGCCACCCGTTTGCTCGGCCGGCTCGACCGGGCGGAACCGCTCGTACTGGTGCGAATGGCCCACTACGACGAAGTCAATCCCGACGTTGGCAAAGGCGGGCAGTGCATCACCCTGTGACCAATCCGACCAATGGCCCCCGAAATTCACGCTCGGCACGTGGTAGCTGACGAACTTCCAGGGTGTCTTGCTCGCCTCGGCGTCTCGAACGATGCGAGAAAGAAGCTGACCGATATCCAGCACGCTGGAAACGTTATCGGCACAGAAGTAGTGCAGTGGCCCGTAATCGAATCCGAAGCTGTTCTCTTCTTCGGGCGGGATGAGCAGCTTTTCGAAATTCCCGTTACGCCCTTCATGATTGCCCTTGGTGATGTAGATCGGGACTCGTTCCATCAGCCCCTTCAACGGCTCGAAGAACTGTGGGCCCCACTGCTGGTAATCATCGCCCCGGGAGGCCAGGTCGCCCGTGTGGACGACGAAATCCACATTGCACGTGATCATCTGCTTGACTAATTGCCTGTGCACGTCGGGTTGAGTTCGGCTGTCGCCATAGACGATGAAGCGGACCTCGTCGGCCTCGGCGGGGACGGTGCGAAACCGATAGATGTCGCTTCGGACATCCGGGCCGACGATCCGGTAGGTATACGTCCGGCCGGGAACGAGACCCTCGATCCAAACCTTGTGGATGTAGGCGGTCTTCGCGCTGGCGTCGTTCGGCTTGCCGCTGTACGTGACCTTCCCCGTAGTGCTCACAAAGTGGCGGTCGGGTCGGCCCCGCGTTCCACAAGATACCCCCCACTGCCCTGGCGTGTCGGTCTCCCACATCAGGGCCGCACGGTCCTGGTAGACACGCAGCAGGCACGGGCCCTTGGTAATCCGACCCTGTGCGCCTGCAAGCTGGATTTGTGGAGCTTGCGAACAACCCGTCGCCAGCGCCATCGTCAGGGCGAGCAGCAGGATGCGTCTGCGAAAGGCATTGTGCTGACGGCAATTACGGTTCGTGTTTCGATCGCTGGTGTGTGGCATTGGAAGAAATCCTAAGTCATGCGTTTCCATGTGATGGCCTGCAGCACGATGAAGTATAACCCAAAGCCGAGCATCGCCGCCGCGCAGATGGCGAGCACGATGCGCTGGCGTTTCGGACCCAGGAGCACGGAGCCTTTGAAACTGGCCCAGGACAGGGTGCTGAGCCAGATGAGATCGCACAGCCAGTGGGCCATGGCCATGAGGGCAAAGGCCCAGAGCCCGAAGGTGGTCACGGCCGTGGTAATCAGCGGCAGGCCGACCGCGACCCACCAGAGGAGGAAATAAGGATTGCCGGCCGATAGAAGAACGCCGGCCGCAAGAGGACCGCTTTTTGTCACCTGCACCTGTCGATCGCCGCAGTCTTTGAGTCCCCGGAGCATCTGGATGGCCAGGAAAATCAGGAAGCCGCCACCGGCCAGACCGATGACGATTCCCACGGAAGGCAGCTTGAGCAAGCGGCCGACGCCAAAGAGCAGCAGGACCATCAGGGGAAACTCCACGATCCCGTGGCCGAGCGACATGAGCACGCCGGCGAAGCGGTTGCGCGATCCCATGCCAATGGCGGCCGCGGTGACCGGGCCGGGAGCCAACGCTCCGGACAGGGAAATCCCCACGACTTGCAGGAGGAAGACCAGTAAATCCACCATCATGTAACTCGGTAGATATACGCGTCTTCTATCAGCACATTGTTGATCACATTACCGGTAAAGCGAATCCCTGCTATGCCTGGTCCTGTCTTAATCGCTGAACGCAGAAGCTTAACAAGTTTGTCATCCGGCGCGATAGCCGATACATTTCTCAATGACAGCCCTTCGGGCCGCAGTTGCTCCAGAGTCGTTTGAATGCTCTCGTAGGCTTCCCTGGGTCCCTTCTGCGCCACCTCCGGCAAGGCGAGGTAGAGTCGCCATTCGTCTGACTCCGGCAGGTACAGCCAGAAAGCGGCCTTGACTTTGACTCCGGCCTGATCCAAGGCACGTAACAAGGCCTCGCCTGCCTTGTAGTCATTCTCTACCAGTGTCGGCTTATCCATTGCAGAACTCCATGCTCACTATGGGATACGGTCTCAAAAAGGCCGCATGCTTCCGGTTTCGCCCGCGTTTGGTATCGACTCTTTTCGCTCCAGTCTTTCACCAAGGTCCAGTTCTTAGCGGACTCCTTATCCTTCTCCGAATCGGCCTTTAAGGTCCGCTCAAGACCGGCGGACTTCGCTAGAACGGCCAAATCGTGCACATATATCTTGTCGATCGTGCCCCGCTCCGGCGGAAAATCAAACTGTCTCGTGTGCTTCGCAATACAGGCTTTCAAACCGCATTCGACAACGTAACCAGACAGATAGTACGCTGCCGGATAACGGCCTTTCTACAGAAGCACACGAGCATCTTCCAGCCGCTCATGGGCCAAGTTCCTGAGGTCATCTCTGTTCATTCGTGAAATCTCCCAAGTGCCTCCAGTCATCATCCCGGAAGAACGATCGCTTGTCAAATGTCCTTTTGGGTAATCCAAACCAAGACTGGGATAGCCAGTCGTAGGGTAAGCCTACTCCCCGATGATTTTGACTAAGACACGTTTGTTTCGTTTGCCGTCGAACTCGCCGTAGAAGATCTGCTCCCACGGGCCGAAATCGAGCTTGCCGGCGGTGACGGCGACGACCACCTCGCGCCCCATGATGGTCCGCTTCAAGTGAGCATCCGCGTTGTCCTCACAGGTGTTGTGCCGGTACTGGCCGTAGGGTTTTTCCGGAGCGAGCTTTTCGAGCCACGTGTCAAAGTCCTGATGCAGGCCCGGTTCATCATCGTTGATGAAGACGCTGGCCGTGATGTGCATGGCGTTGCACAGCACAAAGCCCTCTTTGATACCGCTTTCCTGCAGGCATTCCTGCACTTGCGGCGTGATATTGACGAATCCCCTTCTCTGCGGGATATCGAACCACAGCTCTTTCCTGTAACTTTTCACGAATCGCCCTTTCCTGACGCTCTCCGGCTATGGCATGGGCCTTCATCCACGCGCTGTCCGGTCAAGACACACGATTCTATGTCGCTGTGGGATTGTAGCATCTTCATCGCGGGAGCGAAATGGGCTCCCGTAAATCAAAACTCGCCATCTTTCCATGCGTAGGAATCTTAGAGCGCAGAAGCGTTGGAGCGTGAACGCATCGGCGCATGAGTGTATCTACGCTTCTGCGCTCCACGGCAACTGGGCAGTCTCATCATCTTTGAGGGCGTAACAGACCATGGAAAAGAGGACGATATTCTGGGATGCCGATACGCAGTATGATTTCATGATGCCGAACGGCAAGCTCTATATGGAAGGGGCGGACCAGATCATCCCTGCGGTCAGCGACGTTCGCGCGATAGCACTCGATCACGGCTGCTCCATTATCGCCTCGCAGGACTGGCACAGCATGAATAACCCGGAAATCTCGGAGCAGCCTGACTACAAGACGACATTTCCACCCCATTGCATGTCCGGTACGCCGGGCGCGGCAAGGGTAGGCTATCTGGGCAAGTTGCCCATCGACTACGTCGATTTGGAGCCGAGAAACCCCGGCGAGATGGAGGAGTTGGTACAACCAGGTCAATTCCATATTGTGATCCGCAAGGAGGCGATCAGCGCCTTCTCCAATCCGAACACGATCCGGCTTCTCGAGCCGGCTAATCCGGGGCGAATCGTCGTATTCGGGGTCGCACTCGACGTCTGCGTCGAAGATACCTTGAGAAAGTTGGCACGATGGCCGGGCGTCCAGCTTGTGCTTGTAAGGGACGCCACGAAAGGCATGGGCATCAAGCCCGATGAACAGATACTCGATGAGTTGCAGAGCCTGGGCGTAGATGTCGTCGAATCGAGTCAGTTGCGAGAGATGGCGCCATGTGGCTGATCAAGGCGACGCCCACCCTGTTCACGGACCTGTACCAGCTTACGATGGCGCAGGCCTACTTCCGCAAGGCGATGGACGAGACCGCGTACTTCGAGGTCTTCATCCGCCACCTCCCCGAACACTGGGGATTCTTCGTCATGGCCGGCCTGCCGGAGGTGGAGAGCTACCTGAGAGAATTCCGCTTCGGCGCCGAGGACATCGAGTACCTGTGCTCCACGCGGATCTTCGCAGACGATTTCCTGGAGTACCTCTCCGCTTTCGAGCTGGACGTGAAAGTCCGGGCTTTGCCGGAGGGCACAGTCTTCTTCGCGAACGAGCCGATCGTGGAAGTGATCGGGCCCATTCTTCACGCGCAACTGCTTGAAACCTATATCCTGAATATCCTGGGCTTTTCCATTATCGAGGCGACGTTAGGCGCCAGGATCGTGCTTGCCGCCAGAAGTTTGCCCGTGATCGATTTCGGCTTGCGCCGCTGCCAGGGCCCGATCTCCTCGATCCGGGCCGCGCGGGGGGGCCAAATCGCAGGCTTCTCCGCCACGAGCAACGTCTTCGCAGCCAAGCTCCTGACGATGCCTCCCTCCGGGACGATGGCGCACTCCTTCATCGAGGCGCACGAATCCGAGGAACAGGCCTTCCGCGACTTCGCCGAGATCTACGGCGAGAGGACCATCCTGCTGGTCGATACCTACGACAGCCGCGAAGGGATCAGGACCGCCGCCCGCGTGGCAAAAGAATTCGCCGGCAAAGGAATCCGGATACGAGGCATCCGGCTCGACAGCGGGGACCTGCTCGGCCTGAGCAAATTCGCCCGGGAGCATTTCAGGAAGGAGGGATTGGAGTTCCTGAAGATTTTCGCCAGCGGCGATCTCGACGAATTCCGGATCGCCGACCTGCTGGCCGCCGGCGCCGAGATCGACGGCTTCGGGGTCGGCACGCGATTCACCGTCTCCCAGCACGCCCCATCCATCGGCATCGTGTACAAAATCGTCCAGTACGGCGACCGCCCCCTCCACAAGACCTCGCCCGACAAGGCCACGCTGCCCGGCCGAAAGACGGTGACGCGTGTGGCAGGCCGAACCTTCGAGAAGGACATCGTCATACCCATCGACCCGAACGCAGACGACCTGCTCAAGCCCTTTGAATCCGCCGAACCCATGACAACCATCCAGCAAAGATTACAGGCACAGATCGCCAACCTTCCCGATGCCGTCAAAGCCATCCGAGAGCCCAAGCCGTACCCCGTCGAATTCGCCGGCTTCCCGAACGGTAGAATTCAGGCGAGCAGCTTTCGGTAGACTTCCTCGATGGCGTCGACCATCGTGTCGGGGGCGAATTTGGTTTTGACGGACTCCCGGCCGGTGCGGCCGAGTCGCTCGCGCAGGGCTTTGTCCTGGATCAGCTCGGCGCAGGCTTCGATGAGCTGGTTGACGTTCTTCGGCTCGACGAGCCTTCCGGTGTTTTCGTTGACGACCTCGCAGGCGCCGTCCACGTCGAAGGAGACGGCCGGCCGGCCGCAGAGCATCGCCTGCGGCAGCGTACGCGCGAGACCCTCGCGAAGCGAACAATGCACGAGGATGTCGGAGGATTGAATCGCCAGCGGAATCCGGTCGGGGGGCATCAGGCCGGTGAATCGGAAGCGGCCGGTCAAGCCGAGATTGCGAATCGTCTCCCTATAGTCATCCGCCAGGTTGCCGTCGCCGACGAACAGCCAGATCACGTTGCCGAACCGCTTGGAGAGCTGCCGGGCCGACTCGATGATGTACTCGTGGCCCTTGAGCTCGAACAGGCGGGCGATTGTCACCAGCACTACGGCGTCATCAGGGATGTCGTGCTTGCGACGGAATTCCTTTCGCTTTTCCTCCGGAATGGGGATGAGGAACTGCTCCTCGTCGATGGCGGAGTAGGCGGTGACGTAGGGCTTGTCCACGCCGATGCCTTCCGCCTTATTCTGCTCCGTCATTGCATCGGCGACGCTGATGAAGTAATCGGTTCGCTTGCCGGCGGCTTTCTCGATAGTGATGTAGAGGCGATTGACCCAGGGCCCCTGGTACGGATGGAAGGAGAGCCCATGCAGAGTATGCACGACAGCGGGGCGAAGGATCGGCTTCGTGGCGAGGCCGTCCCGGCCTTGGGTCTCGCCGCCATCTGCCCGGCGAGCAGCAGCAGGATGCAAGGGCAAGATGCCCTCGCCACGGGGGCCCCACTCGCCTTTGAGGGACCAGGCGGCATATCGGCCGAGAATGCCGGCCTTGGCACTGTGCGTATGCACGATGTCCGGCGTGAGATCGCGCAGCAACTCCTTGAGCCGGCCGTAGCAGACGTAATCTTTGCCAGGATCAATGGCGCGGCGCATCTCGTCAACCACGATAGTCTCGTATTTCTGGCCTTTGGTCTGGTCGAAGAGCTGACCTTCGGGGCCAATGGCCGGGCCGGTGACCAGCGTGACCTCGTGCCCGCGCTGGGCCAGCAGCTTGCACGTGATCAGCGTATTCTCCTGGGCTCCTCCAAGGATCAGCCGCGTTATGATGTGGACGATTTTCAGCATTTGCTCCTGTCAGCTATTCACTAGATGAGACCTATAGGACTCATGGGACCGATATGATCCCGCTCAATTATCATATTTGATCCACATCAGGCACAGGCCGTTGGGGGGGGCGATGGGGCCGGCGGCCCGGCGGTCCCGGGCTTCGAGGATTTCCGGAATCTTGTCCGGCTTCCAACGGCCGACGCCTACTTCCACGAGCGTGCCGACGATGTTGCGAACCATGTTGTAAAGGAAGCCGTCGCCCTCGGCGTGGACGTAGATCCAGCGTCCGTCGTCCGCCGGCTGGGCCGTCGCATCGCAACGGAAGATCGTACGAACGGAATCCTCCCTGTGATCGGCCGCGGCGGCGAACGATTTGAAATCCTTCTTGCCCACCAGCAGCCCGGCAGCTTCATTCATGGCTGGAACATCAAGCTCCGCGGGCACATACCAGCAATGCCGCACGTGCAGCACGGGGCGGACCGGGCCGGAGAAGATCGTGTAACGGTACTGCTTGCTCGTGACGTCCCCAATGACGTCGAAGCCCATCGGGACTTCTTCCGCCTTGACAATCGCCATGTCCTCAGGCAGTCGGTCGGTGATTGCCTTGGCCAGGTTCTCCGTGGGGATGGGCGAATCGATCTGGATCAGGCCGACCTGGCCGAGGGCACTGACGCCGGCGTCGGTGCGGCTGGCCCCGCAAATCCTGGCCCTCGGACCCAGCAGGCTGCGCAGCGCCTCCGTAAGGACCTCCTGGACGGTCCTGAAGCCCGGCTGAATCTGCCAGCCGTGATAGTCGCTGCCATCGTACGCGATTGTCAATTTGACGTTGCGAAGAGCCATTGCGCTGCAGACTTATCGACTTTTTGGTCCTCTCGATCTCAAAGGACCAAAGGGACCTCAAGGACCTAAGAACCGACGAGAGCCTCGCGCTCGACGCCCGTTCTCAGAGCAGCTCGGCGATCTGGATCGCATTCAGGGCGGCGCCTTTGCGCAACTGGTCGCCGGAGACCCAGAAATTGATCCCGCGATTGTTCGGCAGGGACTCGTCCTGGCGAATTCGCCCGACGAACACGTCGTCCTTGCCGGTGGCGTCGATCGGCATCGGGAAGCGATTGTGCTCGCGGTCGTCGAGGACCGTGACGCCCGGCGCCTTCTTGAGGATCTCGCGGACCTGGTCCGCCGTGATCGGGTTCGTGAATTCGAGGTTGATGCTCTCGCAATGCGCCCGCATCACCGGGATACGGACACAGGTTGCCGTGATCGCGATCTCCGGACAATCGAAAATCTTGCGAGTCTCTTTCACCAGCTTCGTCTCTTCCTCATTGTACCCGTTGGGGCCCAGCGCGGAGTTGTGACTGAAGCAGTTGAACGCGATCTGGTGCGGGAACACATTCTTCGTCGGCGGCTTGCCGGCGAGGATCTCGCGGCTCTGGCTTTCCAGCTCCAGCATGGCGGACATGCCCGCCCCGCTGGCCGCCTGGTACGTGCTCACGACCATCCTCTTGACCGGATTGATCTTGTGCAACGGCCAGATCGGCACGATGCCGATAATCGTCGAGCAGTTGGGGTTGGCGATGATCCCCTTGTGCTCCTTGATCTTCTGCGGATTGATCTCGGGAATCACGAGCGGGACCTGGGGGTCCATGCGAAACGCCGAGGAGTTGTCCACGACGACCGCCCCGGCCTTAACCGCCGCCGATGCGAACTCCCGGCTGCGCGAGGCGCCCGCGCTGAACAGAGCGATATCGATGCCCTTGAAACTGTTCTGCGTCAGCTCCTCGACCGTATATTCCTTGCCCTTGAAGGGGACCGTCTTGCCCGCCGACCGGCTGCTTGCCAGCAGTCGGAGCGACTTGAACGGGAACTTCCGTTCTTCGAGAATCGACAAGAATTCCTGACCGACCGCGCCGGTCACTCCCACGACTGCTACATTCGGTGCCATGCTCAATGACTCCTCACAACATCCGGCGAAATGCAGGTGCAACCAAACCGATGGCTGCCTGCAGGGATTTTGCCGCCGGAACTCATAGAACCCCACAGAATAGCGGTTTTATCGGCAAAATGCAAGGGCCGTTCGCCAATATCTGTCATTTATTTTGGACTATCGGCAACCCGCCGGGGCACTACTCGGCTGTCGCACTCCGCTCCCCGGCCACCTCTTCTTTGATAAGGTTGTCCAACTTGCTTTTGTACAGGTCCTTGGGAAGATGTCGCTGCCAGTAGGCGGCCATGAGGGAGGCCGTGATGATGCAGATGAACACAAAGGCGGCCGCGGGCATCGCCGCCCTGTCGCTGAAGTACTTGGTCGCCAGGACGGTCCCAAGCCCGGCATTCTGCATGCCCCCTTCGATGGCCAGAGACCGCCTCTGGGAGACATCCATCCGCGAGACCCAGGCGATCAGGTAGCCGCCGACCATGCCAAGAATGTTCATGACCACGGCGGTGGTCAACAGCACGCCGGTCATGTCCGCCAAGTCGTCCCTGTTGAAGGCGATCACGCGGGAGCAGATCAAAACGATGAATGTCACGGAAATAGCCGGGAACACCGGCTCGAACTTCTCCACCTTGGTCGTGAACCAGTACCTCACTCCAAAACCGATGAACAACGGCACGATGACCAGAACCACGACATCGGTCAGCATCTGCTGGAACGGCACATCAAGCTTCGACCCCGCCAGCAGGTACGTCAGCCCCGGCGTCGCCAGTGGCGCGATCAGGGTGGAGACCGTCGTGAGAGACACGGAGTAAGCCAGGTCGGCCTTGGCGATGTAACTGATGACGCTGCTGGACATGGCGCCCGGGGCGGAGGCAGTCAGGATCAGGCCCACCGTGATCTGCGGGTCAAGGTTCAAGGCGTTGGCGATGGCCCAGGCGATCAGGGGCATCAGGCTGTACTGCGTGATCGTGCCGATCAAGACAATGACCGGCCGCTGCACGATCCGCCGGAAGTCCTCCGTCTGCAAGACCGCCCCGATGCCGAACATTGTCAGGGCAAACAACATGTCCCTGATGGATTCATTGAAGAGCTTGAATGGCCCCGGCCAGAAATACGCCGCGACACCCCCAACGACCACCCACAAGGCAAACCAACGAGTGTAGAAGGACAATATCTTCTGGAACATGACGGGCGAGAGTATACGCCCGTGCTCGTCCTCAGGCAATGCAATTTGGGAACAGCGCCGATCCTCGCCGTGCCAGGAACACGATGCTCAAGCTTCGTGTTCGGCGGGGTCTTTTACCACGGCTTCGGCTTCCAGGTCGTGGAGTTCTCGCTGCAGCTCGTGCAGGGCTGTTTCGGTGCGCTTGTACTTGGTGATATCCAGGGCGATTTCGACGCCGCCGATGATGCCGCCCTTGCGGTCTCGTACGGGTGAGGCCTGGATGAACCAGGTTCGGCCGTCGGGTGCGGACTTCTCGACCTCGATGCGATTGCCCGTTTCCATGGCCTGGGCCGCCGGGCAGGTGCCCCAGAGCTCGTGCCACTCGACAGGCATCTCGTAGCAGAAGCGCCCGATGACCTGCTCCCGCGTAAGACCCACGGACTCGCAAGCCGCCCGATTGGCCCAGAGGATCGATGTGTCCGCATCGAGGTGGATGATGTGCTCGGCCATGTTGTCGAGGATAGCCTCCTTCTCCCGCTCGGCCAACTGCACCGCCTGCTCGGCCAGCTTGCGGGCCGTCACGTCGCGGATGCTCTCGCGGTGCCCGAGGGAATTGCCCTTCTCATCATAGATGGGCTGCCAAGAGATCTCGGCCCAGAGGACCCGGCCCTCCTTGTGTTTGAGCCGGAACTGCTCGTTGCCCGTGCTGCCTCCGACGGCGGTGCGGAACGCCCGCACCATTTTCTCGCGGTCCGCCTCATAGACCAGCGGCGCCGGGTAATCGGGCATCGTGATGATCTCCTTGATGGAGAAGCCCGAGATGCGAGTGGCCGCCGGATTCGTCCACAGGACACGGCCGGCAGGACCGACCCAGATCTCCCAATCGTAGGTATAGTCGGCGATGGCACGGAAGCACTGCTCGCTCATGCGGGTGGCCAGCTCGCTCTGCTTGGTTCGGCCGACGTCCTCGTAGACGGCCATGATCTGCCCGTTGGGGAGCTTGCAGACATAGTTGCGACGCCAGCCGGTGATGCGCCAGTCCTTGTACACGGAGATGGGATGCTCGACCGGCTCGCCCGTCCGCCAGACCCGTTGAAACGCCTCGAAAAGCCCGAACTCCCGGACGCCTGGAAATACCTCCAGCACGCTCTTGCCGAGCACATCCTCCTTCTTGACCTGCTCGATTTCCTCGGCGGCTCGGTTGAAATCCACGAAGACAAAGTCGTTGCCATCGTCCGCAGCCTGGTACACGGCCACAGCCGTGCCGGCATGGTCCAGAACCGCGTTGAGCTCCGCCCGCATGGTTTCCGGCGGCTCGTTCGGATGCGATTCCTGGGTCCGGCTCGATACTTCCGTGCTCTGGTTATCCATACGTCATCCCCCATGACGTGAAATCGCTTCGCTTTCTCACTGAATTTCTGCAGGATGGAATTCAGTTTCTCAACTGCACCCCCAGAATCGGTTTGAGGTCTTATTGCCGTCGTCCGACCTGCATCACGCCATTGTACAGCGCCAGCCGTCAAAGGCAAACTCCCCCATCACAGTTTTCCCCTGATATCGCCCGGATCACCAGGCAGGAGACGGGATTGCTGCCGCCGTCCTGGCATACTATGTAAGGTACGAAGAATCTCCCGCCTCAGGCCAAAAGAAAAGCCCTGCCATCCGGGCAGGGCTTGTTCGGTAACAGCCGTAGGAAAGAACCTGATCTCAGCTTGTCATGCGGGCCTTACGCCGATACATCCGTCTCCGGCAGCGTCTGCGACGGGCGATGATTCCGACGACCGGGAGGCCCCCGACGCCGAGCCAGGCGGCGTTCTCTTTGACCGCAGATTCCAGATTCAATGGCACGTAGTCCGCGGGAATGGTGGGCAGGAACTGGGCACCGTCAAGCTCCACTTCGAATTCCCATCGGTCGTCGATCTCGCGGAGCGTCATTTCGCGGTAGCCGGTCACCAGGCAGGGATTGACTTTGCCTTCGGCCTCAAGTTGGATGGGCAGCCGGGTCTTCGGGTTCACCCACATCCGGGCGCTTGACTGGCCGAAGGAGAGGAAGAAATCCATCAGTTTGCCACTGCCCCCCAGTCCTGTGCTGAAACGGTTGAGGAGATCGGAAACCTCAAAGCCGATGGCCTGGATCCCCTGCACGTCGTTGGGACCGATCACGCGATAGTCCCCGGAGACAAACAGCCATTCGCCGAACTCCTCCAACGTCACCTGTCTGGTCTTCTCATGGAACGCCTGTGGCGCCTGTGTCCGATAGTACCTCTTCTGGGTGGGAAACAGGACCGTCATCGTCCCGGTTGGGAGATCATAGGCAAACTCTATGATCAGTTGCCCATCCTCCGTGAAGGTCCTGTCAACGTACCCGCGTGAGAACGAGAACAGCTTTTCCAGACCCAGTCTGTACGTTGGCGTCTCGTCCTGCGAGAAGAAGCAGTTCCGCGTGCCGGTGACTCGGATGGTATGCACTTGTTCCATGGCCTTTTGGACATCGGCCCACGCGACGCTCTCAGGCATGATTCCGTTACGGCCGGGGAACAGGAACGAGATCGCCGCCAGAACGACCGCCGCCACGCCGACGAGTCTTGTATATCGACTTGTCATAATACACCTCCCAATCTGGATCAGTTGAGTTCTTCGATTCGCAGCCGCCCGGGGGAAGCCCGATTGCACAAGCTTCGCGTCCGCGGGAAACCTGTGAGCCCACTGCTCGAAATCAAACGAGGTCGGCTCCCGGTGCAGGTGTTCCATCAGCATCTCATCCAGCCGATCGATGTCATCTTTTCGCTTCATAGGCAGTCACACCCTACGGCTCGAACCCCTTTGCTTTCATGAACGCCGCGATTCTCTTCTTGGCCCGCTGGAGCCGGCCGTCGATGGACTCTTGTGATGCGCCGAGGACTCCGGCCATCTGCTGGTAGCTCATCCCGTTGTAGAACCGCAGGTAGACCACCTCTCGCAGATGCTGCGGCAGATGCCGTAATGCTTCGGCGAGAATTTCATCTTGTCCATCTTCCCTGCGATCCGCCTCCTGCGTTTCGCAGTCAGCGACGGATGCTCGCTGCCTTTGCCGGTCCCGCAGCATGTCCTTTGCCACGTTTCGGCAGATCGCCGCAACCCACGGTCCGAAAAGCTCGGCCTTCTTGAGCTTGGGGAGCTGCCGGCATGCGTGCGCGAGGGCTTCCTGGGCGGCGTCTTCCGCCAAGTGATGGTCCAGCAGGACGGAGTCTGCCACGGCCACCAGCGAGGGGTAATACCGCCTGCATAACTGCCCGAAGCTCTCCGGGTCGGCCTGCAAGGCTTGCCGGACAAGGATAGGGTCCTCAGCGTTCGTCATGCTCACTCGTCAAATACCGCAGAGCTGCTCTGTTTTTCCCTATTATGTCCCCGCCCGCAGAGAAAAACCGGCGCAAAATCGGCGCATGAGTGAACAAAAAAAGTGCAAATCATGGATCACGTCGAGCTTTGAAGATACAGATCTGTGATTGGCGGCTATACGGGCGGGATTGCGGGGCTTGGGTTGCACGGAGGGATGTGCCTGGAAATGCCAGGGGCGCGCCGCAGCGCGCCCCTTTCATGCCGTGTGATTACCACTCTTCGCTTTCTTCTTCGCCTTCTTCGATGTTTTCACTCTCAACATCTTCACTTTCACTCTCACCGCTCTCACCGGCCGCGGCTCGCAGTTCCTCAAGCGTTGACTCGCTGATCCCGCCGACCGCCCTCAATTCATCCACCTTGTCGATCCCGCCACGCTGGTCGCGAAATTGAATGATCCTATCGGCGAGAGATGGACTGATGCCTTCGATCTCCATCAGGTCTTCCTTTGACGCGGTATTCAGATCGATGTTCCTCATAGTTCGCTCCTTTCGCTTCTAAAGCTCTTATCGAGACAAGAACGGACACCCTTTACGCACAGATACGCCCAAGACGCGGGATGCGAACTGTAGCCTTCTCCTGATTGCGTGGAACAAAACGCTTACATGGGGCGGCAGTGGAAGCGTACCATGGCGGTCTTGCCTCAACGCAGGTGCGAGTCGCCCGATTGGGCCCCGGATTCTTGACGATCCCGCCGGCGGTCGCTATATAGGAGGAAAGCTCATGTTTACCCGACGTAATCTTGCGAGGTCTGCTTTGAGCTATAAACCAGGGTGTGATTGACCAGTGCCTGCAAACTTACCACCAGACTACAAGAAAGCGGAGGAATGGTTCCGCAGTGCCCAGACCAACGAGGAGAAGATCCTCGCGATGGAGCAGATGCTGTCGGTGATGCCCAAGCACAAGGGCACTGACGGCCTGAGGGCGGACCTTCGCCGCAAGCTCAGCAGCCTCAAGGAGGCCGCCACCCAGCAGAAAAAAGGCGGCAAGCACGCGGATGTGTTCCACGTGCCGCGAACCGGGGCCGGACAGGTCGTCCTGCTGGGCCTGCCCAATACCGGCAAAAGCAGCCTGCTGGCCACGTTGACGAATGCGAAGGTCGTCGTCGCCGATTTCCCCTTCGCCACGCATGCTCCCGTGCCGGGGATGGTGAGGTATGAGGACGTGCAGATCCAGCTCGTGGACATGCCGCCGATCACCGCCGACTACGCCGCACCGGGCCAGGTGGGCACCTACCGCAACTGCGACATCATCGCCGTGGTGATCGACCTGTCGCAGGACATTGAGGAGCAGGCCCTTGTGCTTCTGGATTTTCTCGAATCCCGCAATCTCCTGCTGGATGAGAAGACTCCCGCCGTGGATAACCAGGGCAATGCGCTGGGCAAGAAGGCGGTGTGCATCTGCACGAAGGGCGATCTCGCCCCGGCCGGAGCGTTCGAGCTGGCCGGGAAATCATTCGACAAGCCGATGGAGTTTCTCCAGGTTTCCACGCAGACCGCCGAGGGCCTCGACAAGTTCGCCGAGCTGCTGTTCCGCAAGTTGAACATCATTCGCGTGTACGCCAAGCCGCCCGGCAAGCCGCCGGATATGGAGGCGCCCTTCACGCTGCCCATCGGCGCCACGGTCCAGGACATGGCCGCCGTGATCCACCGGGAACTGGCCGAAAAGCTCAAGTCCGCACGCATCTGGGGCACCGACGTCTACCCCGGCCAAAGCGTCCACCTCACCCACGTCCTCCACGACAAAGACATCGTCGAGCTGCACTTCAGTTGACAGAATGGCAAAACGGCCACATATGAAGAGCGTATTGGACTCCGTTCGCGCGACGCGGGTTGCGCGTCCGGCAAAGAAAGTCGTTTCTGCCTGAATGGAGATTACGCGATGGGAACGAAGAGACCTACTGTGATCGCATTAGCTGCGGTTCTCCTGGCTGGCGGGGGCCGGGGGGCTGGGTGTATGGACACTGTGACACGATGGATGGGCCGGTGGTAAGGACGGCGCAGGCGGCCCTGAGCAAGGGTGACGTGACGCCGGTTCTCAAGTGGGTGAAGCCGGAGCACGAGGCCGACGTCCGCGACGCCTTCAAGAAGACGCTCGCCGTCAGGGCGCTGGGCCCGGAGGCGAAGGACCTGGCGGACAGGTACTTCTTTGAAACGCTCGTGCGGCTGCATCGCGAGGGCGAAGGGGCGCCGTACGCGGGCCTGAAACCCGCCGGGCAGGTCGAGCCGGTCATTGCCGCCTCGGACAAGGCCCTCGAAACCGGGTCCGTGGAAGGATTGACGCAGGAGATCGTGAAGCTCGTCAGCGATGGAATCCGCCGTCGCTTCGCCGAGACGATGGAGAAGAAAAGACACGCCGACGAGAATGTCGCCGCGGGACGTGAGTTCGTCAGCGCGTATGTCGAGTTCACGCACTACGTCGAGCGACTGCACGCTGACGCCCTCGGCTCGGCCGGCCCTCACGTGGAGAGCGAAAAGCCTGCCGAACCCACCGGCCACCAGCATTGACGTGCACGAGCTGGCGGGGTTCAGTTGCCGCTATTGCTCCCACCGCATGTGATCGAGCAGAGAGTCTCCCCTGGCGACCTCCTCCGCGGCCTCTTCCACCTTCTTCTTTTCATTGAGATCGTCGATCTGGAAGAGTAGATCGCCCGTCGCGAAAAGGGCCGCACCCACGGCAACGCCAGCGGCGTCCTCGTCGGACTGATGCCCAACAATGCCCCCGATCACCGCGCCGGCCACGCCAGACATGAAAATCCTGTGATACTTCAGACCGCTGCACCCGCTGCAGAGAGACATGCACATCAGTACAACCACCATGCTGACCAAAGGTCTTCTATGACTTGCCATTGCCATTTCTGCCCTCCAGAAAAAGCGTTTTCTATCTCTTGAGCCGTGCCTGTCACGGACTCCCGCCACGCGCGACAGTATGTTAGCATATCCGCGGTCCTTTGCAAGTATCGTCTTGTTTCTTATTAAGGCTGGAGATTCCGGGAAATCGTGGTATGGTATCCTGCGGAAGAAACGCACGAGGTTTCGAATAAGAACAGGAGACACCATCATGATCTCGAACAGCGTGACAAAGGTCACTCATGCCGCCAGGCTGGCAGCGCTTGGATCTGTGGTTGCGGTGCTGGCTATGTCAAGTCGGGGCTGGGCTGCTGCCGAGAATGCCGGCAAGGTTGTCATCTACCCTGCCCCGGCGGGCGAAACGCTCTCGACGGATTACCACGTGGAGGCGGCAGGCCAGAAGGTGGATGTCTATACGGCCCGGGTCCTCGATCCGCCGTTCGCGGGGAAAGAGTACGACTACGGCGGCCCGTACTCGTTCGCGAATTTCGACATGTCCGGGCCGGTCACGGTGCGCATCGCGTCGCCGCGCTCGCTTCGCAATACGATAGTCCGCCCACCATCAGCCGGGGTGCACATGACCGTGGAGGACGATCACACGCTGAGCCTGACGCTGGACCGGCCGTGCAAAATCAGCGTCGAGCCGGACGGCAAGAAAGGCCCTCTGCTGCTCTTCGCCAACCCGCTGGAGACAACTGTGCCGAAGCAGAGCGACCCGAATGTTGTGTACTTCGGTCCGGGCGTGCACAAGCCGGAGAAGATCATCCTGCACAGCCACCAGATCCTCTACCTGGCCGGCGGCGCGGTCGTGAAGGCCGAAGTCCTCGCGGAAGGCTCGCAGATCCGGATTCTCGGGCGAGGGATTCTCGATGGCTCCGACTGGGAGTGGCGTAAGGGCCCCATCGGCAACCTGATCGCGATTCGCAATAGCAGCGATGTCGAAGTGAACGGCATCACGCTTCGCGGCTCGTCCCACTGGACCATCGTGCCGAAGAGCAGCCGCAATGTGACCGTCCGCAACGTGAAGATCTGCAACTCCCGCGTTCAGAACGACGACGGCATCAATCCGTGCAACTCGCAGAATGTGCTGATTACGGACTGCTTCATTCGCAGCGATGACGATTGCGTCGCCCTTAAGGGACTCGATTTCAGCGGGACGAACAGCAACGTCGAGTCGATCACGGTCGAGAATTCGACGCTCTGGTGCGACCGGGCACGCATCTTCCTGCTCGGCCATGAGAGCCGGGCCGAGTTCATGCGCAACGTGACGCTGCGGAATCTGGACATCATTCACTTCACAATGACGGCGTTCCTGCTGGAGCCCGGCGAGGACATGCACTTGCAGGACATCACAGCCGAGGATATCCGCATCCATGGCGAGGGCCAAAGAGAATTCATCCGCCTGCGCCCCGTGGTGAACCAGTACATGCGCAAGAAGGTCCCCGGCTTCATCCAAGGCGTGCAGTTCCGCAACGTGACGCTGGAGGGCAAGCCCGGCGAGTACCTCGTCCAAATTCAAGGCGCGGACGCCGAGCACGACGTCCACGACGTGACTTTCGAGAACGTCACCATCGCCGGCGAGAAGCTGACGGAGGGTTCCACCCGCGTGAAGATCGGCGAGCACACCAAAGACATCCACTGGAGTACGCCATGACACATTCAGCCTTCCGCACAGTTGCCGGTCTCGTGCTGATGACCACAATCGGCGCGGGTGTGGCGAAAGCCGAAGACGCCCTCAAAGCCACTGTGCAGATTACAGACCAGGTGCTCAACACGGTCAACCCGCTGATCTTCGGCGACAATATCGAGTGGGTGAATAACGGGATGGGGTTGTGGCTGCCGGATAAGAAATATCTCCACGCGGAACTGGTGGAGGAGCTTCGCTCCGCCGGGGTGACTCACCTGCGGTACCCGGGCGGGACGCTCTCGGATTTCTTCGACTGGAGCAAGGCCGTCGGGGCCCAGAGAACGCCGATCCCCAATCCGTTTGCCGAGCCCAAAGGCACGCCGCAGTATCCGAGTTTCGGCCCGGATGAGTTCATGGAGCTCTGCCGCAGGCTCGCGATCCCCGGCACGATCACGCTGAATGCCGGCAGCAACGGCTCGTCCGAGCAGGCGGCGGGCTGGGTCAAGTACTGCCGGGACCGCAATTTCCCGGTCACCGGCTTCACGGTCGGCAACGAGATCTACATGGCCAAGACCTTCGGCGAGCCCATCGCGGATATGCCGATGGACAAGACGCCGCAGCAATACGTCCAAATGGTCCTGAAATTCAAGGACGCCATCGAGCAGGTCGCCCCCGGCACGAAACTCGGAGTCATCGGGCTGCACGACACCGGCGCCATCAAGATGAACCACTATCCCGACTGGATGGAGGTCGTCCTGAGCCGCCTGGCCGGCAAGATCGACTTCATCGACGTGCATTGCGGCTACGCTCCCGTCCTGCGCGCGGACCTCAATCCTGATGCACAGGTTACTGACGACGATACGTTCGCCCTGTGCATGATGGGCGCCGCTCAGTACGTGGCAGGGAACATCGAGGCGACGAAAGAGGACATCCGGCGATATGCGGCGGGAGCGGCCCAGAAGATCGACATCCATATCAGCGAGTACGGGCCGCTGGTGTACCCGTTTCGGCCGAAGTACGCGATGGAGGACGCCGCCTGGAATCGCTCTCTGGCCGCAGCATTGTATCAGGCCTGTCTGTTCCATGTCTTCCTGAGAGAGGCGAAGATCGCCTGCGCCAATCACCTGCCGCTATGCCAGGACGTCTTCGGCGCCCTGATCGGCTATCGCGTGGCCTCCCCAAAACCGCTGTTCTGGCGCAACAGCGTTTTCCACGTCTTTCAGATGTACAACGAGATGAAGGGGCGGGATGTCCTGGCTGTCCGGGTCGAATCCCCTGCATATTCGACACCAGCCATCGGCATTGTGCCCAAGCTGGACGGGGTCCCGTACCTCGATGCCGGCGTCTATCGTACGAAGGATGGCCAATCCATGAGCGCGTTCCTGGTCAACCGGGACGTCAGGCGCCAGGCGCAGGTGGATATCCGTCTCGATTCGCCGGATTGGTCCGCCCGGTCGATTACGACACTGACTGCCGACTCCTACAAAGCCATGAACTCCCCCGAGGCGCCGAGGAATGTTTCTCCTCAGAGCAAGACCGTCACATCCGCCACAGCAAATGGGAAGCAATTGAGCATCGTCCTGCCCAAGCACTCGTTGACAGTTATCGACCTGTACAGGGCGAAGGATGGTTATTGATCCTTAGGTGTGCCAAAACATAGGTCTCTGGACTCCGGGTGGCAGCGTCAAGACCGAAGGCCCCCCGCCTTCGCGAGGGCAAGCTTGGCGATGGCTTCCTTGAGCAGCCATGAGACCATCGCCAAGCTGCGATTGACGATGCCACCCAGGGATTCGGATTAGCTATTTGGGCGCGATGGTCAGTCGTGCGGGCAACGGTCAGCAGATGCCTGTCAACCGGAAATCCCCTGCACGGCCGGATAGATGTCTTGAGGGTTGTGGCAGATGTGGTCGGGTTTGGCGGCGGTGATCTCTTCGAGCGCGCCAAACCCGTAGGTCACGCCGATGGCGAGCGTGCCGTAGGCCCTGCCCGACTCGATGTCGCTGGCCCGGTCGCCGATCATCACGGTGCGCCTCGGATCGATCGAGCGATGATGCAGGATGAGCCCGACAAGCTCGCGTTTTTCGTCGAACCGGCCGTCCAATTCGGGACCGTAGACCTCGATGAAGCAGCGGTCGAGCCCGAAGTGGCGGATGATCCGATCCGCGTACACCTTCGGCTTGGCGGTGACGACGTACAGCGGATAGCCGTCATTGCGTAGTTGGCACAGCAGCTCCGGGATTCCCGGATAGACCTCGTTCTCGAAGAGCCCAACGTCCTCATACCGCTCGCGATAGTAGTTGATGGCGGTCTCCACAAGCTCCTTGTCATCGGTGTCGAGCAGCTTGGGGAACGTCCAGCGCAGCGGCGGCCCGATGTAGCGCGTCAACTCCGACTTGGACGGACAGGGCCGGCCAAGACGCGCCAGGGCGTGCTGCACCGACTTCGTGATCCCCTCGCTGGGATCGCTGAGCGTGCCGTCCAGATCGAAGAACAGAGTCAAAGGTTTGTGCAATGTGCTGCTCATCTGACGTGCAACTATCCCTTTCTTCATCCGACCTGCCATCGCGCATCGCGGGCGAAAGCCGGCATTATCGGGATTTCAGCCGGAAGGTCAACATCAAAAGCACTCACGCTCGTTCGAGCGCGTCGAGCAGGGTGTGGCCGACGGCGTGGAGCCGCTCGGTCAATTCAGAGAGGGCCTTCATGCTTTTTGCGGATTCGACCTCGCGGAGGATCTCGACCAGTTCCGCCACGCCGGTGAGCCTATCGAGGTTGTTGTTGCGCGTCGTCGTCAGAAGCTGCTGGAGCCGGTTCGCCAGGCGCCGGCGAAAGAAGTCCAGCCGGACCTCGTGAAGAGCGCCGGCCTTGCAGGCGGGTTCGAACTCGTGGAAGGCCGTACAGGCCTTCTGCAGGTAGAGCAGGACCATGCCCCGAGCGGGACGACCCCTCGCCAGAATGCGGGCCCACTGGAACTCCTCGTCGCGCCAGTGCTCATCTTCAACCGTCGTCTTGTATTCGATGTCCGGAGGCTCCATGTCTGATTCCCGAGTATGGCCTGAAATGCCGTGGGTCATTGCGCGCTCTTCGTGCAGAGCTTCAGCGTGTGGTCGATCAGTTCGGGCCCGCCCCAATCGCCGTGGCCGGGAACGACAACCCTTGCGCTGGGATAGGCGCCCTTCACCTTCTTGAGCGTGGTCGGATAGGCCGCCAGGTCGCCATCGCTCGTATTGCCCAGCGACTGCGCATCCAGGGCCTTGACGAGACAGCCGCCGAAGAGCACCCGCTGCTTCGGCAGCCAGGCCACGATGTTGTCGGTGCTGTGGCCGGCGCCGAGGTGCGCCAGAAGGATCATCTCCGTGCCGCAGCGGACCGTGGTGCGGAACTGAAATGGGCACTTCGGGACCGGCAGATGGTCTTTCCGGGCAAACGCAATGGTCTTGTCCAGGCCATAGGAGATCGCCCCGCGGCGGTGCGCCTCTGCCAGGCCGCCCATGCAATCCCGATGGAAGTGAGTCGGGACAACGGCCTTGACGGTCGCGCCCGAATTTTCGGCGACCCAATCGAACAGTGCCGCCGTCTGCGCGTCGGTCCAAGGGAGGTCGATCAGCACGGCCTCTTCGCCGCTGACGACCACAAGCCCATTGGCCCCGGTCCGCCCGTAATCGGGGACCTCGAAATACGTCGTGTGGACCCACACGCCCGGAGCGATGGGCTGCAGCGTAACATCATCGGAGACGCGGATGCTCTGCCCTTCAGGAGCGACCTGCGCGGACCGACAGCCCGCCAGAGCCAGCGCCAGAAGCAGTATGGGCGTAGTGAACCTGTATTGCACGAGCGGCATCCTTTCTCAATCCAAATTCCTTTGAGCGGCGCCGGGTCGGATCGAAACACACGGCCTACCCGGACCGCGCTCATGCAATACCGTGCGGGGCGGACGAAGTCAAGAGCGCCGCGCCTCTACGAGCCGCGGGCCTCCCGGCAGACCGCGCATTCCTGCATGATTGCCCCGCACCCCTCGCAGACGGTGACCATGAGACCGGGCTCATACCCGTAGGCACGTTCAATGGCGTCGGCAGCGTCCTTGTCCAGGACCGAGACCTGCTTACACGTCGGGCATATGCACGTCGTGTACTCGAGCCCGGTGAGCGGATGGGTCCGCGTCTCCCGCCCGCAGACGGGGCAAGCCGCAGGGGATGCGGCTGCCGGGGCAACCTGACTGGACGGCTGGCAGCCCGCAGGCAAAAGGATTACGGTGGTACAGGCGGCCACAAAAACGCTCGCCACGAGCATGGTGCTGAGTTTCGCTTGCATCGCATATCTCCTCAATCTGTTAACTCCCGTACCGACCGGGTATGCCGGCTTTCCGTGCCCGCATCAGGGATTTACTCATCTCTCGTCGTGCCCGGCCGCTTACGGCTCCATCACAAAGTACGCTCGCCAACCCCCGCGGTTTTCGCGCCGTTGTCATCTTGTGCGATTCGTAGCGTCCCCGCTCGCCCTCAGAAGTCGTGCGAGGACGCACGACCTACAGGAGAATCCGCCACGGCATTCCGGGGGCACATGATCATCTCCACCGTGTTTGCATTTGCCGGGGGCTCCCGGTACACTGACGCTTTCGATGAGCAATCCAGTTGAGAAAATGAAATCCAAGAGGAGACCAGTGCCCTATGGAATGTCAGAAGACCAGGAACATGAAAGACTGCAACTGCTCCTATCCCGGATGCGATCGCAAGGGGATTTGCTGCCAGTGCCTGAGCTATCACCTGTCATCGAAGCAGTTGCCGGCGTGCTGCTTCCCGGATGACGTCGAGCGAACCTATGATCGCAGTTTCAAGGCATTTGCCAAAGCCTGGAAACTGTCCTAATTGCGGATTGATGATTTCGGATTGCGGCTTCAGTACCGCGATCTGAATCATCCGCCGCCGCGCAGTCGCTCACCATCGCCACCGCCGGCCGCAACAGGTCGTCGCGGTACTTCTCATACACGCGCCGGCGCCGTCGCGTCGCCGCGGTCCAGCCGCCCGACAAGTCGTCTGTCTTCCATCAGCACCGAATAGGCCCTTTCATCCAGATCGATCCGTTCTCACCAATATAACAACGACGACGCCTTGTTTGCTCTACGTCAGCGGGTATAATCGACTCTAACCAGAGGCAAACTATGGTCGCAACACCGCAACAGAAAGAGAAAATCAAGAAGGACTTGGCCGCTTGCCTGAGCCGGGAGAACGAGGTGCGCAAAGTGGTTGTCTTGGGGTCATTCCTGACCGGCGCGGCCCCGAACGACCTGGACGTGGCGGTTTTCCAGGATAGCGATGAATCCTATCTGCCGTTAGCCATGAAGTACCGACGGTTCCTGCGCCCCATCGCCGATCAGATTCCCATTGACGTGATTCCGGTCCGTCCAAGCGGCGCCCACGGCCAGTTCCTGGCAGAGATCCAAAAGGGAGAGGTCGTCTATGAGCGATGAGGTCCTTCATGTCAAATAGAGTTCAGGGAGACAACTCCAATGGCTGACCTGAATCTTACTCAGGCTGAGGCCGACGGCCTGATTGCTATGGAGAAGCACCGCGTCAATGAGGACCGGCATGATTTCCCCATGGCTGGAGGTTCGCTCGTACTATCTCTTCAGTCATCCGACAAGCGAGAGCAGTTCTTCCTAGATATCAGCCGCGGACGAATCGATTTGCTTCGGGCGAAGTACCAAAATCGAGCGCGTCAAGTAGTGGTCTTGGTGCGCATAGATTTGGGCGGTGGGCCACATCGCAACCCAGATGATGAGGACATCCTAGGCCCACACCTTCATGTCTATAGGGAAGGTTATGCTGACAAATGGGCGATGCCATTGCCTGCAGATCAGTTCAGCAAGCCATCAGATCTCTGGACCACATTGAAAGACTTCATGCGGTACTGTAATATCACGAAGCCTCCATTTATCGACCGAGGACTGTTCCCATGATTAACGAAATACAGAAACTCCTCGATGACTATCTCGCGTGGTTGAAGGACAAGACGTCACTTCGCGAAATCGATAATAAGTGGGTGGAGATAACCACACCATACCTTGATCGCCACAACGATTACATTCAGATCTACGCCAGTAAGGTCAATGGTACCTTCGTTCTTACGGACGACGGCTACACCATTGATGATTTGGAGCAGTCCGGGTGCAGACTGGAAGGCGCGAAGCGACAGGAACTACTCAAGATGACTTTGAACGGCTTTGGGATACAGCTTAACGACAAGGCGCTCGAGGTCCGCGCTTCACATGACACCTTTGCGCTACGCAAACACAACTTGGTGCAGGCAATCCTTGCGGTTAATGATATGTTCTACCTGGCCAGACCGATGGTGACCAGTTTGTTCTATGAGGACGTGTCCGCTTGGCTTGACCTGCACGAGGTCCGCTACACTCCAAAGGTCACGTTTACTGGCAAGAGTGGGTACGCTCACCTGTTTGACTTTGTGATTCCCAAGTCGCGATTGAAGCCGGAACGCGTCGTCCAGACGGTCAACCGTCCAAATCGAGACAAGGCTCAGGTCGTAGCATTCTCATGGATTGACACCAAAGAGGTCCGTCCGCGCGATTCAAAGGCGTATGCTTTCCTCAACGACTCCGAGCAAACCATCCCAACGGAAGTTGTTAACGCCCTGCGTAACTACGACGTGCAGCCGATTGCATGGAGCAGGCGAGATGATGTGCGGGAGGAACTTGCCGCTTAATAGTCCAGCCTCTCAAACACCTCGCGAAAGATGGAGAAGTGATCAGCTCAGCATCTCAATGATCGCAGCGACGATCTGCTCGTGAGTTTTGCGGGTGCAGTCGATGGTCAGGTGGGCGTATTGGCGGTAGAGGGGCTGGCGCTGGTCGTAGAGGGAGCGGATGGTCTGGCCTTTTTCTATGACCACGCCTCGCGTGGGCAGATTGCGGATGCGCTGCTCGATTCTGTCCACGGACAGGTCGAGGTGGATGACGATGCCGTGAGCGGCCAGGTGTTGCATCGCCTTTTCGCTGTAGACGACGCTGCCGCCGGTGGCGATGACGGCGTTCGTCAGGTCCATGCAAAGGACATATTCCTCCTCGATTTTGCAGAACTCGACCAGGCCGTCATGGTCGATGATCTCCTGCAAGGACCGGCCCTGAATCGCCTGGATGAAGACATCCGTATCGAGAAAATACCGGCCGAGGGCCTTGGCCAGCAGCACGCCCACGGTGCTCTTGCCCACCCCCGGCATTCCGATCAGCACGATGTTCTTGCCTTTGATGTCCACAGTCGGCCATAGCGTAGCGGCCCGCATTCGGCACAGCAACAACAAAGGCCGGACACAATTGCCCGGCCTTATGCAACTATTCTCGGCGTGCCGCGGTCGCTCAGCTTCCGGACGAATCCTGTGTCTGTGTGAAACCCGGTGGAATCTGAGGAGCGAAGAAGTCCTCAGGCAGCTCAGGGTCCCAGTCAAACTGCTCCCGGACCGTGACGCTCATGCTCGTGCCATCGCTGGACGGCCAGTGAGTCTCTATCCGCACGGGAAGGTTCGTCGCCTTGTCGAACCATACGCGGTGGAACGCGCCATCCGGGTTCGTGCCATATTTCTTCGCGCTGACGTCAAAACCGAAAGACGCGACACCATCGACTTCCGCAGACTCATAGAACCTGTCGGCCCGATCAATGAGGCCAATGAGGAACCCGATGTGATCCATCGGGTGCCCCTGCGATCGGGTATGGCGGTACTCGGTCTGCTTGCAGGCGCGGGCGTCATAGTCGACAATGGTCCGAACCATCCGATAATCCTTGTCATTGAAATCGTGACTGGTCGATGCGTTATCGTCCTTCTGAATGACGTACCACTCAGTCATCCGGACACGATTCCCTTCCAGATGATCCTTGCGCCAAGCGTCCCGGGAGACATGGAACTGTGTGTTGCCTTCGGCGTAGGTAACGGTCCCCACCTTGTTGAATGCGGCAAACACTCGGTCCTTCAGTCCGGCTGGCACCTCGGCGAACGTCATCTCGCCTTTTTCCTCGCGCTCCCTGGCCTTGCGGATCGTGTCGGGATGTGCGTTGACGAATTCCTCGGGTATCTGCGGCTCAAACATGGCCGCCGGGACCTCGCCTGCGTATTGGAACTGCTCCCGGATACAGGTGCTTGTCTCCTCCGGGTGGTCGGTGACCGGGCGGCCGTGCTGCTCGATCCGCACGGGCAGCCTGGTGTCTTTATCGAACCAGATACGGTCAATCCACTCCTTCGGGTTGTTGCTGTACTTGGCCGCACTGATCTCAAAGCCGACGCATTCTTTGCCCTCGAAGGAATTGGCGTCAAGGCGACGATCCGCCTTTTCCAAGAGATTCACGTAGAACCGCAGCATATCCACGGGATCGGAGGCCGGCCGTGTGGACGTATACGCCTTAGTCGTGTAGCACTGGAACTCATAGGAGACGTCGGTGCAAACGATAGAGCCGGTGCCGTCGGGGACTTTCCACAATGTACTGACGAGCGCGTCGTGATAGTACACGTCTTGCCGTTCTCTGTCGGCCGCCTTGTACCACCGGCTCCAGGTTCCGGAGATATGGGTCGAGCCGTAGTTGCCGACGGAAATATATCCCTCTCGATAGACCAAAACACGGACTGTCCTCAAAGACTCGGTGATCTCCCGCCCCCACGCTGCAGGCGAGCCGAGCCACCATTTGCCACTGTTGCTGTCGCCTATAGGCCAGAAGGTAATGCCTCCCAGTACGATGAGTGTCACGGCCGCCGCGAGGGCGAGCCTTCCTGTTCGGGTACTCACGGTCAGTCTCCATATCTGCGGCCGACGTGCTGTTGGCGATTGTTCGTGAGATTCGTCCAGTGCGTCGAAGATATTCGAAAGCGTTTCCTGCCGTCGCTCGGCGGCGGCCTGGTAACGCAGCTTTCGAAGCATGTTCTCTAAAGGATCGTTCGCGGTCATTTTGACACCTCGCCATTCAGGATCGAACGGAGCTTGTTCAATCCGTATTGGTACCGGCTCAGAGCGGTTTTGACTGTGACATTCTGGTGTTCTGCTATCTCTTTGAACTTCATGTCCGCGTGCACGCGGAGCATGATGACCTCGCGCTGCTCGTAAGGCAGCTCCTCCAGGGCCGATCTGAGCTTTCGCATCTGCTCGTCATCGATCACCATCTGCACCGGCCCATCTGAGCCCGCGGCGACTTGGGCAGCATCCTCGATGGGCGTCAGCCTTTCCCGGGACCTCTTGCGGTAGTGATCCCGGACACGGTTGGCCACGGCGGTCGTCAGATAAGCCCGGAGCGTGCGGCGAAGCTCCAGCCGGGGCACGGAACGGACCAGGGCGATAAACACGTCCTGAACCACGTCCTGTGCCGTGGCGGGATCGTGCAGCAGGTTGGCCGCCAGTGTCAGCAGGTCGCTCTCGTGCTGTTCATAGATCAGCCGCAGCGCGTCCTTATCGCCGCGCTTCAGTCGCCACAAGAGTTTTCTGTCTTCGAGCATCTGCGATCCGCCCAAACACCGCTTGGCAATCGATTGTCACCAGTATGACGCCGGTGGAGGCGATTTTACCTTAGTTCAAGTTTCGCCCTTTTTGAGGGCGGGTTTTGTTCGTTTCGCAGCGATGTTTGTTCCTGCGTTGGGACCATCCGGACCGTGAATTGCCGGGAGAGAGGCCGACAGGCTCGATCAGCCGGC
>Ga0214473_10000488_pt1 | contig 56118 bp, 66 predicted proteins | sample RVTome_7_FD_203509 | JGI IMG/M metagenome (GOLD analysis project Ga0214473, IMG submission 203509) | Soil microbial communities from uranium-contaminated site in the Upper Colorado River Basin, Wyoming, United States - RVT98D197 | ecosystem: Environmental > Terrestrial > Soil > Contaminated >... | reverse complement strand
TCCGCACCCCATGCGATGCTCGATGCAAGGGCGAATAGAAATATTAGTTTTTTCATGGTTAGATTTGGTAGCCGTCAAAGAAGACCCAGCCGGTGCCTGCGACATATACGGCAAATTGATCGCCATCTATGGCATATTCGCCATCCGCACCGGCATCACCAGTCGCAGTCGGCATTGCCACCGAAGTAGTGAGCCCGGTCCCAGCGCCGCCGCCTCCGGTATAGGTGCGACCGAATTCAATGAGGTTGGCGTTGATTGCGGCGAGGATTTTGGCCTCTGTGCAGCCGCAACCATCGCGTCCGATAAGTGATACAACTTCTCCTTCGTAATCAGCAGCCATAGCGGCAAATATTTTACCGAGGTTATTGGATATTTTTACCAGCGATTGAATCCTCGAATCAATCGGGCAAGTGCAGAGTTGGTCTAGATTTGAAATAGCCATAGTGTTTACCAGTTCGCTGCCGGAGCAGCAGGGGCTTGCGATGATGGATATTGTTCATCCGGCTTCTCCGCCGAGAGCTTGTCTCGCTCCTCAAGATATAGCGCACTGCGCAGCATCTTCCAAATCCCGTACTGCACGTTCGCGAGCTGCGGATTCTTGTCCACCTCCAGCAGTATCCGCCATTTAACATAGGCGGCGACAGCTTCAGCGGCCTGCTCGGGAAAAGGCACCACGTCCGCTCCGGCAAAATCGATTTTGATTCCCTGCCAGACAAGCAATAATTCGGTGTCCGCATTCAGAATCGGATGAATCATGAACTGCTTGCCCTGCGGGCTGATCGCATAAGCGTACAGCTTGATTGCACACGGGCAGCATGTCAGTTGTTGGCGACTAATCCATGGCCACATATCCAGCCTGTTCTTATTACAGTCAGGATGGGCCACAGCATCGTCATCAAGTTCGTTGGAATAAATGTAGAGCGCAGACGGGATTGCGCCAGCCGGCAGATTGCCGAGCATGGCATACTCAATCGTGTCCATATCTGCCGCCGCATAGGTGGTCGTGTGCCCAGTCTGGTACGCTGTAATATACCGCTGAAGATCGACCACGGCATTGCGCATCATGCGCTCGCGAAAATCCTCCAAGCCGCGCCGGTTGGCGTCCACGCTCAGATGCTCATCCACCGTCGCCATAAACTGGGTCCATGTTTGGCTCATACAGGCTTGGCGGTGTACCGCTTCTTTGTCTTGTTAACCGGCTCATCCAGCAACGGCTCAAACGGCGGCTGAGCTTCAGTCGTCTGAAGCGATACCGATTCAGGCGCAACTACAGGAGCGGGTCTCGGAATTAAAGGATTACCGACGCCACGGGTTCCGGCCTGTGGCTCCACAAGTCTTACACCCGCCACGTTTGCCCCCGGCGTTCGCACTCGCCGCGGCGGCGGCGACGCGCTTGATCCTATCGGCGTCCCCGTCAGTTTTTTTTTTAACGTCTCGTACCGTTCCAGCGTGATTTCGTCCACGCCGTAAAGTGAAGCCGAGGCAAGGGCACTGGCGGCAGAGTCCTCTTCCACCGCCAGCACCCCAAGCCAGGAACCGCCCCGGTTTTGAACTGGCTCAAATAAAAACGTCAGGCCATCCGCAATATACGGATGGCTTGCGTTGATTGTAAGGAAGTAGCGCGTTGCCACTTGTTCAGGAGTTAAATCCCCCTATTACGACTGAGGAACAGTGCAGCCCGGAATGGTGACGCGAGGGCAACCAGCGGCGTAATTATGGATAATCAAGTGCCGTTCAGGACGGTCAACCATCATGGTCCATGTCTCACTCCGCAGATCGTAGCTCTTGACGTTCGGATCAATCACGCACTGCCAGATGGCAAGGTCTGTGTTGCTGTTCGGCGTCTTTCGGGAAACCTGTTTGTGACCGGCGACACCCTTGAAGATGTCGGACCAGTCAAGGAACCAGATTTCGTTGACGCGAGTGGAAGCCTCCCAGCCAACCCAGCGGGTATTGGCGGCATCAACCTGATCGTTGAAGAAGTCATCCACGAATACCGCCCATTGCGTGATTGAATCCGGCACATCATAGATGTTGTAGGTAAACATGATGATACCGTCGTGAGTGATCTTCTCATTGATCTTGGCGTAGCGAACCGTGTCCCAGCCGTAGCGGGCCGTGTAATACTTGGTCATCGCCTCAAAGATGGAGGCGGAAGTGAAGCGGTCGGTCATCGAGTCGATGATCGGAACGCGATCACCGCCAGCCTCGCGCCAGCGGCGGAGCCAGTAGATGCGTTCAAAGATGTCATCCAGATCAAGCCGGTTGCCGTTCATGTCGATGACACGGTTGCAATCCGAGAGCAGCGTGAAGATGCCGAGCGCGCTGGCCTTGTAGGCGAGCGGGCAGTCTGTGTCCACAATGTCATAGACGATGGGCAGCGAGCGCCAGTTGGCTTCGGTCTGCTCATCCACGTCAATAGCCTGACCATACATTGCGGAGTTCATGCGCTCCATTTCGTAGCGCGCCTTCTGTTGCTTCTGCTGGTCGGCGATGGAGAGCGTCTTGAAGCCCTTGAGGTAATCGTTTACCTTGCCGGCGAGAATGGCGTCCAAAACTTCCTCGTAAGACTGCTCGCGGCAGTACGATTCGCGGGAGGTCTGGAGCCAGCTTGCAAGCAGGCGCTTGCTGAGATCGGAAGGCTGTTGTGGGCAGTACGATTCCTTGTCGTTAGTTGAATTCGTTCCGTTCTGCACCATGCCGAAGGTTGGCTGGTAATTCGCCTTTTCACTGGCGCTCAGGAGAGCCCAGTTGGTGTCGTTGACGTTAGGGTAAATCGTCAGCGTGGCTTTCTTGACCGCGCCAGCGTCAGCATTGACAGCGGCATATACGGTGAAGACGTGAGTGAGCGCCGTCTTGGTCGCGACGTTGTCCCACGTCTTGACGATGATCGTCGAACCGACCGTGAAGAAGCGTTCGATGGCTTCAAGAGTGGTCTGGATCGTGGAATTGCCGAGACCGACCGTGACTTTCCACGAAGAAAGCGGTTCCTCGCCGACGCCAGCAGTGGTCGAAGGCGTGCCGGTAAGAATCGTCCAATAGTTGGCGTTGATGAACGAACGCTGACCGCGCAGGATGAACGGCTGGATGATCGACTGGCCGTCGATGTTGTGAACCGTGAGGGCTTTCTTGCCGATCTCACGAATGTTGCTGTTCAGGAGCGTCATCAAATTACGCTCAGGAACTCCCAGCATCTTCGCCTCGCCAGCGGCAAGGATCGTGCGGGTGAGGTTGGTTTCGGAATTACCGAGAGCAACGATGTCGGCGGAGCTGAAACCGGTGATGGTCGCAGCGGTCAGTGTGCAGCCGCAGGCCGAACTGACGTTAATAGTGCGGCCAACGCAGGCCGGGTTCAGTACATCTGCCATTTTATGAGTGGGTTAGTTTTTGGTCGGGGCTTTCTTCCCTCCAAAATACCAGTCCACTCACCCAAAAGTACGATTACCGTAGGTTTATGCGCTTTATCTTAAAACTGAGCATAATACGTCATTGGCGCGATAAATAGGCCGCAAACTTTCGATTGCTACTGTTTTATCGTCGCAAAGCCTTCAGCTTGCGCATCACCAGATCAAAGCCGTCCTTGGGTATCTCTTCGACGCCCTGAAGTTCGCTTACCTCCACTGCTTCTCGCGCATTCGAGACGTGCATATAACCTTCGCCAGCAACGCATATACCCGGCCTTTTGACAACTTCCCAATGCATGAAGATCGGCTTTTGGTGGGCGTCGATGTAGCGGATGGGCATTGTTCCGTTGGCTGTCTTGAAGAAGCGCGGCTTGAACGATGACCCGTCTGGCGACCCAAGCACCAACTGATCCATCGTCAGGCTACCCACTGCACACTGCCAATCGTTCACGCCGAACGAAGTGATGAACCTGTCGCCGTCCTTCACCAGTCCGCACGGGAACACAACATACGGCTTCCATCCCTGAACGTAGCGCGGATCAACCTTGTGGCCGTCCTCTTCCGAGCCGGACATCACCGGCTGCTCGGATATTTGCAGAATTTTGAACGGCGGCTTCGATTCAAACGTGTACGCGGCGGCATAGTAGCGCACGAAATGCGGAGGCTCCTCAGTTGGGATTGAGGAATGGAACAGGCACAACATCCGGCCATCACCAAGATCGACAGGCGGCGTGCCTCCGCGCACATGCCCCCATTGCCACAATGGCCCTGGCGTTTTTATCGTCTCCACCACTTCATCGCCCTCGATGCGCAGAACGACGTGCTCAGGATCGGTCGCGTAAATGCAGTAGAGCGCCTTGTTGTGCTCGAAAAAAATCCAGTTCTTTTCTTTCGCGAAGCCGGTGTTGTTGCCGTGGCGCGGTTGCCATTCCTGCACGACTGACCATTTTTTTTTGGTCAGCTTCAATTTGGCGTACTGCATTACGCAGGTGTAATTGACGCCCGGCACATAGCCCTGCATGGTCGTGTACGAAATAAATGGATCGCCGTTGAAGACAAACAGCCGACAGTCTTCGTGATGCTCGGAGTCGGTTGGGTTAGATAGCGGAATGCGCTGCGATGCCGACTTTGGTTCGCCTGTCTCCACGTCGATTTCGCAGATGCCGATGCCGCTCCTTTTCGTCGGTGTGTCCATCCGGTGATAACGATACGCCAGCCAGTATTTCCCAGCGTACTTAAACAGGCCGGGGTTTTGGTAGCGCGGACTCTCAAGCAGCTTATGCGTCGGCACCGCACTAGCCTTGAGCTGTGCAAAAATGCTTTTTTTGGCCACGGATTATTCTCCTGTGCCTGACAGACGACGCGCCAGCATTTGCCCCGGACTTAACTGACCTGAGAGCGTGCTGCTTGGGGCCGGAGAAGGAGAAGGGCGCGGTGTTGCGGCACTAGCCACGGGTTGCGGCGGAGTCGCAGCAGGCACGACTGGCGATGGCGTGCGCTGGCGAACCCACCCGCGCTGTCTTTGGGATTCCTCACGCTTCTTGAGTTCAGCTGCGATCAATCCCGGTTGCCAGCTCAGTACGCGCTGGATCACTTCTCGCATATCATCTTGGCTATTGGTGAACGTCCAGAATTGCCCGCGCTGGGCAGGCGAAATATTCGCCCATTCTTCGCGGGTCACAAACCACTTCCCGTTTCTTACTTGCTCGGATTGCGGAGCATTTTTCTGGAAGTCATCACAGGCAGCATTAACCATGACCGCAATACGATTATGTTGCTTCCACTTTGGATGGGTTTCATCTCCGGCAGCCTGCGCAAGGGGCCGGCGTGTCCTTGGGTCAATCCGCGTAATCCGCAGCAGTTCCTTGGCATCAGCCACCACGTCATTGATGATGCCACCCGAAACCTCCAATTCATCCGCATACTGCTTTTGGAGTTCAGGCAGGCCCTTCTCTTTTAGTACATCAAGCATTTCTTTCGGCAGTGCATTGAACGCTAGATATTTCCTAATCTGTTGCGCTTCGCCCTCCACCTTTGGTTCCTCGTCACGCACAAAAAGCTCATGCTCGATTGATTCGTACTTTGAGTCGTACCGCTTCGCCACGCGGTCCTCAATCCGTGCCTCTGCAATCTCTCGCTTGTCAGCAGCGGTGAGAGACGGAGCACGGGCGAGAATCTTCTTGTACTCAGGATCGTCGTTATCCGCCTCGGGATGCTTCTCCAGATAGTCCTTCTGGTCGCGCAGGAATTTCCCCATCTTTTCAGTGAGCCCCTTGTGCTTTGGGTTCACCCTCTCGGCAAATTCCGCATCCTCCAGCGCGATCTTCTCCTCATCAAGCAGGGAATCCTTCCACTTATTGTCTGTCGGAGCTGGTGTTGCGACCGGCGCAGGCGCAGCGCCCTCTTCCTTTTGAGTTGGAAGCTCAGGCCGCTTCGGCGTTTTCTTGCTCACCTTGACGACTGGCTTATCCTCGGTCGCGGGCTTGGCCTCAACTGGCGCAACAGCCGCTGGCTTGTCTTCCTTCTTCGGCGCTGGCTCATCAGCTTCCTTCAGCGGATCACCGCTGTCCTGAAGCATCTTGAACAGGTTGTGCGCAGCTTCGCTGATCGGCTTTTGCGTAACCGTGTTAAGTGGCGTCTCAACTTTGGGCGCTGCTTGAGAAGGCGGTGGCGTAACAGCGGCAGGGGCCGCGACGGGTTGGGGGGCGGTTTCGGTTGGCATAAATTATTTCGTAAATCCCTTAAAGTTTTCTATGATTAAGTGACGATTCGGATTCATTGGTTTAGGGGGATGCCCGGTAATATCAGACAAATCAATCGCCCACAACTGGTCGTCCTTCATCTTAAATCCGAGTTGCTCTGACGGGATTATGGCGATCACGCATCCGCATTCGGGAATATCGACAGATAGATATTTTAGTGGATTGCCAGATTTGTCGCTCAAATAAGGATTCGCGCATTCTTTCCCGTATTTGGACTGCATATCTGCTATGAATTCAATCGCGAGCAAGTCGCTGTTCCGGTCTGACACCATTAAATCCATGACATTGCAATCTACGCCAGATGCCTCCCGGTTTCGATATGTGCTATAAACAAACTCCTTCAGTATTTCAATCGAAAGTGGTTTAGAGCCAAAGTCTATTACGCAATTATTGTCCGCTAGTGTATCATACATCAACCCCTTCCTATTACGGGCGAAATCAATATCCTCTGTATATCCTATTGTACTCATGACGTTATTTCATCCTCCACGACCTCTCAAGCATAGCGAAAGAAGCGCGAGAAAAGAATAGGACCATGCGGGGGGAGTGCAGTGCATTTCCAACCACTGTCATGTAGCTGAAAAACGCAGCGATGTTGCTGTATATTTTTCTCATAAAATATTACGCAGCCATCGGAGGCGCGAGGACTTGAGCGGGCGACGGAGGGCCGGGCGGTTGCGCGCCTTGTGCGGGCATTGCTCCCTGCGACTTGGCCATCTCCATGATGATCTGCTCCAGTCGGGCTATGCGGGCATCGGTGCCTTCGGAGCTGCCTTGCTGCGGTGCGCCCTGCGGGGGGACTTCTCCACCTTCTGGCGCAATAGCATCGTCCTCGCCTTCCGCCATCTGAAGCTGGAAGTTGAGCGGTGCTCCCGACATGCGGATGACCGTATTGACCATATCGTAAATGTCCTTCTTGCCCATGGATTGAGCCACGGCAGGAATCTGGAGGAGGGACGCAAGCAACTGCTGAACGACCTGCGCGCCCTGCGTATTCTGCGGACGCTCCGCGCCGTCGCGGCTATTGAAATAGTAATCGTATCGAAGGTTGCGCAGACTGCCCATGATGCGCGTCTTGACCGCGATCAACTGGTTATCCTGCTCCTTGCTCTCCATGTCCGGCACCGTAAATCCAGCCTTCTTAATTGTCGCCAGCGTGTACCGCCCTTCGATTGGCACGGTCACAACTTCCGCCGCGCAACAAATCAGCGACTCATAAATCAGCTCCTTCATCGCAGCTACCTGTTCACGCGGCCCCTCGTTGTTGAAAGCGGTGACAGCGTTTACCGAGTTTGCAATCTCCTGCACTTCACGCGCCGCCACTTCACGCGGGTTAGGCTGGCCGAGTTCATTAGGAGAAAGAATCAGCAGTCGGTCGGCGAGATTTAGAAGTTGGCCAAGAGCCGCTAATCCAGACTGCACCACATTCTGCACATTCGCCTGAATGACAGTAAACGCCTGCTTTGGGTCTTGGATACCAAGCTCACTCAGCTTCTTCGCTGAGTACTTCAGGACCTTCGCATCCACCCACCAGCTTGCATTGGCGGCGTTCTTATCCAGTTCCTTCACCACTTCAGGATCAAGCGAGTCAGTATCTAGCAGCCAAAGCTGAACAAGGCTGGTCCGAATCTGCTGGAGCATGTGGCTGAGGATATTCGACGCCTGATCCTGGTAGCCGAGTAGTGCCATGCCCATGGATTGGTTGGCAACCTTGCTGTCATTCCAGTTGATAGCGCCATAGGCGGCAGGGAGTGATGGCAGATATTCAGCTGCAATAATCGTTCCATCACCAGCCACCGCAAACTTGAGCCAAACATCCGCATCGTAATCGCCAAGGCCGCAGACCTTCGGGTTCACCTTCTTGAAATAGTTTACGGCCAACACGCCTTTGTCCCTCCACTTGGTCGCATAGACACCGATCTGCGTTACACGGTCATTTACCAATGTCGGGTTTGTCCCGTTTACGTCCGGCCACGAGAGAACACATGGATCGAAGTAGTAGCCGAAAAACTCCGGGTACATGGCCGTGATCTGTGTCCATCCTTCGGAGAACCAGATTTCATCCAGATTAAAGAACTTGTCGGGATGATCGTGAAAATTGCTGTAGCGCGTGATGTCCCAGTAGAATATCCAGTTTGGCCCGTTGTCGGTGTTTATGTTCGCGAGTGGCGCGCTCATGTCGTAGGCCACGCGGTTCGGATGCGGATTCACGAAGTCAACGCCCTCGCGGGTGATATAGCTCTCCACCTCATCACTCGGCTCGCCCGTATTCGTCGGCTTGAAGCGCCATGAAATCTGCCGATCCCATGAGCTGCGCGGGAAAGCAATCGACTGCCCGTACATCAACATGTCTCGCCGGCACTGCGTCCCGAAATGGCGGTAATTATAGGCGTCTGACATGATGTCCACGCGCTGAGTCAACGCATCGGCGCGCAACATCGCGACCGCCTCTGTTCCGCGTGGGTCATACTTGAACAGCGGCCATTGGTTTGCCCATAGCGCGTCCATCGCGGCCAAACGGCGGGTCATGTAGGAACGCACCAAGTCAATTTTAACATCGCAAATGCGCGCTTGATTTGGCGCAAGCATAGCGCCTGACGTTGGGTCTTTCTTGAGAAACGTGGCGGCGGTTGTTTCGCCAAGCTCATCCCGCAGCACATCCCATAGACGAGGCACGTCAATCTTGCCCATCGCCCAAAGCATGAGCGGCACCGTCTCGCGTGAGATGGGCGCTGAATCCCATGCCATATCAACTGCCTGACACGGACGGGAATTGCGCGCATTATTGGCCACGCCCTCCAGCATGTTGCTGCGAATCTCTTCCTCAAACTTGCGACGGATTTTGTAATTCTTTTCGCGCCGGCACTCGCACGCCTTCTGCTCCTCGGTCGCGTCATCCTTCAACGGCTCTCCCGGTCCCTTTGTCGTGAAGATTTCACGCAAGCTTTCTGGAGTGCATTTGAATTTAGCGAGTACCTTGGGGTCGTTCATGTTATTTCAATCCACCCTTGGAAATATGCTGGCTATCACGTCGTCTGCTTTGCCCAGCATGAAGTGCGTTTCGATGATCGTTAAAAGTAGCGCCACTGATTCGGCATGTCCACGAGCCAAGGGTAAGATATATCGTTCCTCGTACTTTGGGATGTACTTGTGCGGCAGGCGCACGAGCGACGCCAGCTCGTACTCCGTCATTTTTAGAAACACGCACAGCCGGATGTACCGCTCCCAGTTCCACCGCTCGACCAGCATCAAGTTTAGATAGTGAACGTCGATTGCGAGAGACGACGGCGTTTGCCCGTCGCTTCCTTCGTTTACCAGAGTCGGAACGAACCCTTTCGTTAGCGTTATCACACTTCATCCATGCCTCCGGGTGATGCCAGTTCAGCGGCCTCGTCAGCCTCGCCTTCGGTTGAGCCGTTAGACTCCTCTTCTTCGCCCTCTTCTTTTTTGACGTAGTCCTCCTTGTCAGGAAGCTCGGCTTTGTTGTCGGTCACTTCCTCGATGCGAAACGTCAGCGTCTGGTCATCGTTCGCTTTGATTGTTCCGCAAGCGTACAGCTTGTCTCCGGGTTGTTTGTCGGCGACCAGCGCCGCAACGTCTTTGTTGTTCTCAAGTGGGATAATTACTACAGTGCTCATGTATTAGGGTGGTTGCGGGGCCGAGTGTTGTGTGGCAATAAGTGGGTGTTTATGCAAGTGCATTATGTCTATAGTTTGGGCGAAGACTTGTGCCATGCGCCTCGAAAGCCGCACCTGAAAGGATTGCCGCGAGTTGTGGTGCACCAAAGAAAACTCTTATCACACCAATCCTTAGTGACGTTTTCTCGTCTTTTGAAGTGCTGGCACGACTCGCAATTTTTAAAGTTAGCGAAGTCGCCTAGCAAGTATCTGTCATGTCGTTCAGCAATTGGCCTTCCAACCAAGGGAAGCAGTCGAACGAGTCGCCACAGCCAACGAGGCCACCGATCCCTTTTTGTAGATATGTATTTCATAGAAGTGTTTTATATATTTGGCGTGACTCACATAGGCTTCTCTCGTTCACGACATGCTGACCAAGGACTGCCCCATGCTGCGTCCGGCCTGAAGCGCGGTTGGGCTGATACTGGCGGTTATCATCGGGTAGGTTGTGGCGTCGAAAGTATGGAGGTGGTCACTGCGCTTTGGGCTGAGGGCCAACTTAGGATCAAATGAGGTTCCCGGTTTTTGCTTCTGCGCCTCCAACTGAAGCAGCATCCCCTGCACCCTTGAGCAGCGGGAACTGACCACAAACTCATCGCTGGCGAGCAGCCGTTGCAGCATTTGCACACGGATCATGACGGAATCGTTGAACTTGGGCGCGGGCTTGATCTTGCCCAGCGGTTCCAGTCCGTACTTCTCCCGGCAAGCGTCATAGATTCGCTCGATCTCCAGCACGTCGTAACTGCCGCTCGCCGCCCGGTATTGGTTGAACGCACTGTTGTCTGAAATCCAGATTTGCGGCAACTCCTTGGCTGAAGCGCCTATCGTGTCGCGCCAGAACTTAACGCGGCGGGCGACCATGGGGATGAAGTCTTCGTAGGCGATGCGCTTTCGCAGCGTCACCAACTCGTCAAACACCACCCACTTCATATGCCCATCTATCGGCACCCACTGCATGAAGATAAAGGCGTTGTTCATGCTGCCAGGATCAAGGCCGATAATCATCGAATGTCCTTTGGTCGGCTGAAGCCAGCTTCGGCGGTCGGGATTTCCGTCTGTGTCGAGCGGACGCACATGCAGGTTCTGGTTGTATATCTCGCGAAACAAGCTCTCGCCCGATGGCCGATCAATCCATTCACCACCAATCAACCGGGCGGACTCGATTGGGTCGTGTTTGTAGGTGGATTTAAGATTATCTATGTACCCAGGCGGAAGGTTGTGCTCGTTGTCCGAGAGCGGAACATAAATCGTGGTATAGTTATCATCCCACTCGCCTTTCTCCTCATCGAACGGAGCGACAAAGAAAAGATTATGTACCCAATGAGACGGACCAGCAGGATTGCACGCCGCCATAAACTGCTGCACGCCTTCAACGAATGGCCGGCGTCCAAGTTGTGCGGACGCCGCTTTAAAATATTCATCTGTCGCGCAAAGCGTGATCTCGTCCACAAAAACCATACTTGGCTCGCGACCCGGAAACCGATCACGAAGTTGATCGGGATGCGGTGCGGATATACCCTTAATCTGCGACCATTCATTGTGCTGATTCTGCACCCAAATCACTTCGTTGTGCTGCTTGTCGTTGGCTCGCTTCCAATGGAGGCCAAGCCCCTTTTCCCATTCTGGCAATATCTCCGTTACGAGCTTATGCCACGCGCCGCCATCTTCGGACATCGACTTGACGGTAGTGAGAACAAACGCGAGCGCATTTCTATTTTCGTAGCAGTGGCGCACGACACGGTGGCAGCAGGCAATCGTTTTTCCGCTGGCTTTTTCGGCGTGAACCAAAACATTCCTTACTTCGCACTCAAATACTTTGTTCTGGATTGGGTTTAGCTTCGGTCGCCATGCTTTATTCTTCACGGCTTTCGGCCTGGCCGGTGGGCGCAGCATTTCACCCAACTCCTCAAATACGTCTGTGTCGATGGCTGGCATTATTTTACGTCCCTCACCTTCTTCATCGGCCCCCATCCGGCAGTGGCTTTGCCTTCAGGGCTGTCGCCCTTCCCCTTTGCCGCTGTCATCATTCTCACCATCGCCTCAGTGCCGGTAAGCATCATGCCGTAGCCGCTGCGGGCTTCCTTGACGCATTCGATGTAAACTCTGGAAATGGCAGCGTACTCGATTGGTTCGAGTGCAACCTTCGTCCCGTCCTCCATCTCCTTCCCCTCTAACCGGCTCCTTAAACTATCCGACACCTCCGCCAGCTTCATCAACTGGAGGATGAAATTCTTGTGCGTCATCTCCAAGCTCATTGAGAGCTGCCGACCTGCGTCCTTGGCAAGCCCGTCCATCGCCCTCAGATTATCCAGCGTCTTCACTGACACGCCGGCCTTCTTCAGCGAATCAAGATACATCTCCCGATCCATCGCCTCGATCTGCTTTATTACTTCAATCGAAACTTCGGGCGGAATATCCTGCGCATTTCTGTCCATCACATCGGTACGACTTGGCGCGCTGTCAGGGTGGGCGATGAATTCTTTTTCGGTTCGTCTGTAGTCGGCTCTGAGTTCTGGGTCAGCGTCGATCCGCTCGACAACGGAACTAGGATGGCGTCCGATTGCTCTTGCGATAATTGAGGCGTTTCCGCCAGCGGCCTTGTACGCCGCACGAAAAGCTGCCTTAGAGATTTTTCCGCTGCTTTTTCTATGTCCAGTTCCGCTATGCCGAGAATCTTTTGGATTTTCCTGATCGACCTCGATGCTTGGCGTGCCGCTATGTTTATCATCTGGTGGTACATCTTCCGGTACGCCAGATTCGCCTCCGCTACCATCACTCTCCGGTGCGTCACCAGTCTCTGGTAATGGAGAAACGCTTCCTTCGCCACCATCCTCGCCTCCTTGATCTCCGCTTCCTCCGCATCGCAAATCTTGATCTGGGCCGTCGCCGCTGCTTTGAGTTTCTGATACCATGTGTCGTTTTCGGCGAAGCCTTTCAGCTCCTCGCGTGTGTAATCGAAGTTGCGCCCTTTGGCGATAACCCGTTCTTCAATTTCAAAATTTGAAATACCATCAGAAAAAGCGGGAGAAATTCTGTCTCCCACTTCGGTGATCTCCTCAGATAGTGGAAAGGAACTGTTTTCCTCTTCGTGCATTCTTTTTCGTATTTGTTTACCCGGTCGCGGTGTCCCGAGTTGGTTGGATCGAAGTTACAGGCCGCAAAGAATCGGTGCATTTCATCCATCGGAATCCCGTCCCACGAGGCCTGGATTGAAATCGCTCGAATCCGATTGATCGGGATGCCTGACCGAATGGCTAGTGTCGCATCGGTGATGGCCATCTCTTTTCGCCCGCCGCCCTTCTCCTTGGCGAGAAGTCGGCAATACGGTGGTGGATAGGCGGCTATGTATTCCCATGCGGTGCGTAATGGTAGGCGTCCCATATTATGTCTATAGTTCGATTTCGACTTTGCGCCGGTAATATAGCAACAATAAACTTGATTTGTGTAAAATGTGCGATACTTAGGGATACATGAATACACCAACACAAAGGCGATACGCCTTCAAACCTTTTTCTATTTCTCCGCTTCGGCGAACGATTTTATGGTTTTTGAATGTCTATTACGCTATTCAGTTCTGCCCGCCTAAGAATAAAAATGTGCGTGTTTTTCTCAACCCAGATGACCCCGGCTATGATGATGCGCCTTTCATTGAAATAACGAGGGAAACTAAAATAGGCGGCAAGGTATATGAGGAAATGATAAAAAGGATTGTATCATGAAGAAACGCCACAAAGGGCGGCAGTCTGTTCTGCTCGACGCGAAGGCCACGCCAGTTGTGCGCCGTTTCGCCAAGGCCGATAACCGCTCCCTTAATTACACCGCCAGCCGCATCATCACCGAATATGGACTCCGAAACCCCGGTTAAAGAAAAACGCAAACGCGCCACCAAATCCCCCGAGTTCCTAGCCATGCGCGCCAAGGCACAGGGCTTTCAATACCACCTACGCGAGCAGGATAAAACTGAGAATCCGCACCTCTACGTCAAGGAGCCGAAAGTTCGCGGCCATAATCTCAAGCGGGATAAATCAGGCAACTGGCGGGTGGGCGTCACCAATTCAGAGACGAAAAAGAAAGAGTGGCTGACTACCGAGACTGACGAAATCAAGGAAGCCCTTCAAGTCGTCGATGACATCGGAGTGAAGTCACTCTCGGACATGGCTCGCGACGGCACCGATAAATATCCTGTCGTCATGTCGGGCGAGAACATGCTATTCAAGCACGCGCTACCACAGTGGCGCGATGAACTCAAAGCCCGCTGCTCAAAGCAAACCGTCAAACTGTATATGTCGGCGGTCAATCAATTCATGACCCGCTGCAAGCTGGAGAACACGCGGCTTTCGCTGGTCAAGCGTCTCACGCTCCATGAATTTCTGAACACGGGGCATCTGAAGGAAAATACCCTCAAGCTTTGGCGTATCGCCATCCGGCAGTTTTTCACCTACGCGGTGGCTATTGGCGCGTGCAAGATCAACATCGCCGCCGATCTCAGAATAAACAAATCACGGCTCACGAACCGGCAACGCGAGGTCACGCCGGAAAGACCGTTCACTGAAGCCGAGTACCGACTTGTCATGGCGAGCCCACTAGTGCCTCCATACTGGCGCTACGCCACCGCGATTAGCTACTGGCTCGGACTCAGGCCGGTGGATATTACACGCTTTGAGTGGTCATCTATTGGCGAGGATTACGTAAAGCTGTATCCGCAAAAAACGGGCCGCGAACTAATTATTCCGTTGAGCGATCCCTTGCTTGGGAGCGGAGAACTTAAAGAGATTTTTGCTGAAATGAAAGCCAAGCTCTATACCGGTAGTATCTATTGCTTCCCGTATGCGCAGAAAAAATACCCTGGGCATCCGTTCAAGTATTTCGTACCCTACCACAAAGTCCTTGAGCGTTGCGGGGTCGATAACACGAAGAACTTCTACGGCTGGCGACACACGTTTCGCCTGCGCCTGACAGCATCAGGCAAGTCGATTGAGGAAATATCCCGGTTGATGGGCCATAGCGATACGAGTATAACAATGGGCTACGGGCGTCAAATGAGCACGCCATCACCGTATATCATGGGGGTGCCCCCATCGCTCCAGAGCAACCCAACACCACCACTAACATGAACTGGACAAAAACAAAACCAACTGAAGGTGGCTTTTACTGGTTTCGTGAAAACGAACTGGGCCTGCCTGTAATTATCGAAATCTACGAAGACAGGATATGGAAAATAGCGCTAGGATCTTCTGCCTTTAACGTGAACGGCGAGTTTTGGCCGGAGAAATTGGTTCCGCCTACTGCGCAAACATCCCAGAATAACCAAACACCATGCACACAATAATTGAAGTCACGCCCCAATAACAAACAAAACTTAACCCAATAAAACAATGGCAACTGCCAATTTTGATTCAAAAACGATCATGCCCTATGCTGAGATTTCGCTAGCTGAAATCGAGAAAGCCATAAACCTTTTCCCTCCTGTTAAAGAGTTGCAAAATAATGAAGTAGCTTTGCATACACGGCAATGCCTGAAAATGAATGCTGTGTTTCTTAGAGACCTACTGGATATGTGTCGCAGGTGCCCTAGTTCCATATCCCTAGATGAACACGAACTGAGTGTTGTTTACGGAGCGACCACGCCTACTGCGCAAACATCCCAGAATAACCCAACAGCACCACTAACATGAACTGGACAAAAACAATCCCAACCGAAAACGGCTTTTACTGGTATCGCGAGCCCGGCGTTGAGCCCGAAATCGCAGAAATTGATAACGACACGCCCACAACAATATGGCTGTGCGGCACCGACTGCTGCTTGTCCACTTTCGGTGTTCGCAATATAAATGGCGAGTTTTGGCCGGAACGATTGATCCCGCCTACTGCGCAAACATCCCAGCCGCCTGCCGTCTCATCCGTTCCACCTGCAACATTGGATTCGCCTGCTGCCTGAGCGTGTTGAGTCGGCGCGCATAAAGCTGGTCGGTCTTCGATGGCGCAATCAAGGCCGTGTACGACTGAAATTGTCGCATCGCATCACTCACATCCTTGCGCCCGTCCTCATCCATTGCGCCCAGTAGTTGCGCAATCTGATCCGGCGTTGGGGTTGAAGCTAGTCCTGAGAACGGATTGCGCGCCTTCCACGATGCCAACACGCGCTGCATCGCCTCCTGCTCGCGACGCTCCACCGGAATGCTCTCGTTCTTAGACACAATCTCACGCGCTGCCGCCAGTGCCTTCTGGTAAGCCTGACCAAACCCCATGCGGTCATTAGCCATCGCAGCTAACTGCATCTCCCGCGTCCACACGCTCATCGGCGACGGGTTACTGAAGCCTGATGCCTTCTTTGTCTCGATGCCTACTTCTTTCGCCGCCGTGTTAATCCAGCGGGCTGCGTTGATTCGCATCGTCAGCCGGGCCTCTTGATTGTCGAGACCAACCATGTTGTTCACGATACCGAGACTGTTAAGCATCCCGTTTCCGCCAATGCTTGCCACCATCGGGCGATAGACGCTGCCCCATGTAGCTGTGCCGCCTTGGCTGACCATGTTACTGATCGCCTGAGTCAGATTCAAAAACTGTGACATCACCATCACGCGCTGGTCGAGCGAGAATGCACGCTGGCCTGAACCGGGATCGAATGGGGTCACGAGTGCGCCGAGCATGTCAGCGCCAAGGCCATAAACGTTGCCAGACCGGATCATGCGTTGACCGATTGCAATAGCCTCCTGCGGAATGCCGCGATTGGTTGTCGCCAAAGCCAGTGGCAGGCCGATGAACGGAATTGCGCCAACGCCCTGCGCTTCTGGCATCGCGTTTTTCTTTCCCAAAATCTTCTCATCGTATTCGTCGATAAGAAATGTGAACGCTAGGCCAAGCGGCAGATTCCACGCCGCCAGCCGCCCGATGCCCTTCATCATGGACTTGAAATCAGCCTTACCGTTCGCATCCGCCAGCCCTTCGTGGGCCGCGTGCATCATCCAGAGTGGCCAGCGCAAGAGCGGCATAGCTACTTTGAGCGCGGGATTATTCGCCAATCCAGCTGGAGCGGTGTTGATCGACGAAGCGCCATCCAGTTCCTGCCCGTTCATTTGCGCCAGTTGCTCAACCATCTCCTTAGTAATAACCCGGTCACCCGTCTTCATTCGCTCCATGGACTCGCGCACGATATTCTCAATCGGCCCCATGTTGTACTCGACCGTTTTATTACGAAACCAGTCATAGACGCCGCGATCCATCCGCATTTTCAGCTTGTCAGCGTCGAAGCGGAATGCGGGATTGTTCAGGTCTTCGGGGTGCGCGGCGAAATGCTTGATGCCAGCATTGATGATACCTTCCAACAGGTACGTTTGCCCACGGAGATTGGCGATAGCGCCTTCGGTAGCGAATCGTTGCATTATGCCAGCGCCGGGAATTGACAACAGGCCAGGACCAACGCCCTTTTTCTGGATAGCCTTCAAAACGCGCAACGGATGCACCAAGAATCGCTGGGCCAGTCCATCCTGAAACGAGCCCTCCTTGCCCATGTCGGACATCACCACGCCCCACGGCAGGCGACGGAACGCCTTGCCCTCGACTTCGCCGGCCTCCTTTGCATAGTCGCTCATGCGGATAATATCTATGCCGAAATCATGAAGCATTCCGCCGAATGAATTCTTAGCCAGTTCTCCGTAGCTCAAAGCCGTCGCTTTTATGACTTTGAAACCAAGCGAGTGCATGGCAAATGCTCTCGCGCCAAGAGATAGGAAATTAAGCCCTGCCGTTTTTGGCTGATCGACCGCTTGACCAACCACGAATCCAAGCAGCTCTAGTCCCGCCCGCGCATCATGCAGCGGCCCATAGGTGTTGTTGATGCCGAACGCCGACTCAATCTCGCCGCGCAATTCCTCCACGTCCTGCCAGTGCTTCACACCGTTCTTTAGGTCGTTGTAATTCCAGCCGCGCTCCTTCGCCTCACGCTCGCGACCATCAACCGTGGACGACTGGAGCGAGTCGAAATTCGCTTTCTTGAGTTTCAGCGTGTTCGCCAGTTCGCCCAGATTGGCCGTCAATGCCTGCCCGTTGCGGCCAAACGCCCCGTGAAACGCTATCTGCCCAAGCAGTTGTTGAACCGAGGTCGGATCATAACTAGCAAAATTGACGTGCTCAGGCGGGAGCGTATCGTTCATGCGCGCATCCATCATGACGTGCAACTTGGCCCCGCTGTTATTGAACAGGTCGGGCGTCTTCTGTGACTCAAACGCCATGCGGGCCTCCCATGCGTACAGGCTCTCGATTTGCTCCAACATCTCAGCGCGGAATGTGGCGGAATTGCTGACTCCCTGTGCTGGCTTCATGTCGATACTCATGCCCAGTTCGTCGATCCAGTTCAGTACGTCGCCGCCTGACTTCGCCCATGCGTTTTGAAGCGCAATTTGCGGGATGTTATTACCGTCGTGCGTGAACACCGCTTTGCCCGCTTTGTTGATGAACGGAAGCAGCCAGTCATTTACTATACGCGGAGTGAAAAATGGCTTTAACGCTCCACGAACAACCTCCGTGTTTTCTAACTGCGCAAAATACTCGGCTCTCGCATCGGCGTTACTCTCATCCGCTTTGAGCGCGGGCGGAATCATGCCACGGAACGTCGTTGAGTGTGTGGCCCGGCGCTTCTTGCCTTCGCCGTCATATTCCATCTTCCACCCAGCTTTGCCCATTTCGTTTATGAGCGTCACCACCACGCCGTCATTCATCCCGCGCATACCCGTGATCCATCCTTGGGCCAGCGCACGGCGAAGCTCGCCCTGAATCTTGGGATCAGAAACCATCACGCCGTACTGCTCGGCAGTCCGAAGCATCTCTTCGTTGATGGCCTTGGTCTCGATCAGGAATTTTTCAAACTTCTCGTTGAAATCAGCAGCCGGTTCCTTCGCCAGTCGGTTGCGCGCTTCCTTGGTTGCCTCGCGGATGGCTTGATACTGGTCGAGCCCTGGGTTCACGCCCAAGTAATACATCACCGGATTATACACCTGCGCCTTAAACTGGCCGATGTCCTTTATCCCGGCAGATTTCATCGCCCGATTCATCGCGTGCTGCCAGCGGTGGGAACCCGGAATCAACGCCTTCTCACCGCTTCGGTTGATGAATACATACTGATTAAACGCCTGCACTATGCGCGATCCTGAACCACCCGCCTGCTTGGCTATGGCCTGCAATGGGCGAACAAAAGAATCAATAAAGCCCATGATCTTGCCAAAGTTTGCCGCCTGATAGCTGCGACCAATATCCAGTATTTTCAGCTTATCAGTCTGGTGCTTGATCTGGTTATACTCCTTCTGGCCTTCGCGCTCTTTGTTCGCCTTCAGCCATTGAGTGTTTTTCTTCAAATCATTGTAAATGCCTTCAGAGTCAGCGAACGAACCGTCCGAATTTTCAACAAGCTTCCTCACAGCCTTCGCGTAAGAGCCGTCGTCCCGCTTTCGCATGACAATGAACTCCGCGCCGTTGATCGGTTGCCAGTCCGTGAAGATACCGCCAATCGCCTGTTCAGCTTCAGCAACTCGTGCCGCCACTTCAGGCTTCGCCTCAGTCAAAAGCTTGATCCGCTTCTCAGCTTCGGCCATCCGGTCGGAGGCGAGGCGTAGAGCACGGCGTTCCAGCAGGTATTCATGCTTGATTCGCTGGCGAAGCCCCTTGGCTAAAGCCCGGTCATCGACGGTCTTGATCATCTCGCGCAGTTGGGCCTCGGTCGCGTTGCGAATCGCCTCCAAATCTTTGCGAATCTCCAAAAACGCGGAGCCTTCCGCCTTGCGCAGTTGAACTTGGTCGAACTGCCGTGAACTGTCGCTTGCCAGTGTCGCCAGCGTCAATGCGAGCGGTTTATTGCGACTCAGTTCCTTCAGCGCGGGCGATTGGTCGGCATTGTCGCGAACGGCCTTCAGAACCGCATCGGGGCTCATCGTGCTGAGCGGCAAATCAAGAGCCGCAATCGCATCGACGTACTTAAATAGTTCAATGTCGCCATTCAGCAGGCTATTAAACACCTGTTCGTAGAATTTGGGCATCGGGTCGTACTCGCCAAGCCCTTCCTCGGTGCGCATCATGCCGCCGAGCCCCTTCGCCGTCCTGATTCCGTCTTTGTACGACTTCAGCAGGTCGGTCAGCATCTCCTTCGCTTTGTCCTTGAGCACACCTTCGTGAATTTCAGCGTTTCTCACGTCCGGCTCCAGCCGGTTCAACTCGCCCGCGTGCTTGGTGTATTTCTCTTCCGCATCAGCAACCGTCTCCTGCGTTTTGGCGATGGAATCGAGATGCTTTGCCTGCATCCCGCGCACAAACTGAAGCACCTGATAAGATGCCTGTTTGTTCATTATGTCCGTCATGCGCTCACCGCCAATCTTGGCGGATGATACGCCCGGGGATTGCGTTTCAAGCGCAGCCAACAGTTCCTGTGGGCTCTCCTGACCGTAACCAGTGATCGCGTAGAACTCAGCCGGGTTCATCTTCGGAGCGACCTTCAGCCGCATCTCTTCCATCCACCTTACCTGCTCATTATACGCCGCTGCCGCCGTGCGGGCATACGCTTCTTCAGCAGGAATACCCAAACTCTCGCCGGCATTCGGCTGAGTGGTCGAGAATTTCATGTTCCACGCCAAAGCATCACTACTGATCGGTTCAGCCATCGGCTGGCGCAGCGATTCCGTCACTGGATCATAAAAATCAACCAGGCCGTCTGGCGTTCCGGTCAAGCCCGTGAGCTTCTTGGCAATCGTCTCATTGCTCTGGGGCATCAGTCGATCGAGCAAACTCTCAAGGCTGTAACTGTAGTCGCCGCCAAGCTCGCGCCGTAGCTGATTCTCGAACCACGCAATCGCCAGCTCAGGATTTGGCTCCGCACCAAATGCCCGTTGCGCAGCCATCGCCACGCGGTAGTAAATTTCCTTTATCCAACGCACGATTGCGTCAGCGAGCGACTTCGATTCCGGCACGCCCTCTGCGGCGAACTTCTGCGCCATACTTTCCGCCAAAAGTTCGCTCGGATTTGGCACATGAGCGACCGTGGCTCCGGTGTTTTGAGCCGCCGCTTGCATCCGGCTATGCATGTCGGCAAACGTCGCCTCAACCGCACGCATCACGGCTCCCTGTTGCGCAGGAGTTAGCCGCATAGTCAACGATTCTGCCGCTTCATGTATCAAAGTGACTAGCTCATGCACATTCGCGCTCATCACGTCCTTCATCGCCACGGCGATGTGATAGGGCGAGTACGTCACGCCTTGCATCTGCCCGATTTCAGACAGCCGTTGCTTGCGAAATTCAAGTTGGCGTGTGATTTCGTCGCGCTGCGGAGCCGTCGTCGCCTGCGCCAGTCTCTGTTCAAGAGCTGCGATCTGTTGGCGCAGCATATCTCCGGTCTGTTGAGCCAATAATTCTTGGCTCATAGTCTGCACGTTCGCGCCGTTCGATACCAGCCGGCCCATTACGGCCTGAAATTCTTTCGTGCGGCTGGCCTGTACGGCGGGATTAGCCGGCTCAGTCGAAAACCGCATGGCTGGCGCGTCGAATTCGCTGTCAGTCGCCGGTACGTTCACGACATCCCCGCCGTCACCGCCGCTATTCACGATCTCTTTGATGCGCGCCTTTACTTCGCGCCCGCGTTGACGCGCCTGCTGCTCGGTCATTCCTGTTTGACTGGTTACGGCCTTGAGATACGCGCCATCAGACGCGCTCGGATTCGGCTGCGCCAAGATGTACGTCGCCTTATCTAAGTCGGATTCGAAGTTGAGTTGGAAGGCGGAGAATCGGGGTTTGGCTCCGGCGAGGGCGCGGGGGAGTGCGAAAACAGAAGTAATTTTCTGGCCAAGTGCACTTGCCACCTGACCTCCTCCTCTCTCGACCACGCCAAGTACGCCTGCCACCGAGCTTCCGCCTCTATCGGCCATGGCTGGCGAGGCCGATGATCCACCACGAATGGAGGCATCAGCGGAGACAGTGGCGGCTGTTCCTTGAGGCAGAGCAAATTCTTGATTAGATGGCGAAACATTGGCGGGGATTGGTTGAGATTGAGAAAGTGGTGCGGTTGATGCGTTTTCGGGAATCGTCCCCACGCCCAGTTTTCTTGCCGCATCGAACATGCGCTTCTTAAGTTCTGGCGCTATCGTTTGATCCGCGATCACGCCCTCAACGAAAGTCTTATTCCCGAAGTCTTGTGGAATAAACGGCCATTGGGGGTCCCATCCAGCAGCGGTCTGTGTCTCGTTAATGAGCTTCGATAGCTCTTCCCGTGGACTTAATCCCACAGGCGCAGCAGTCGGCGCAGTTTCAACGCCGGAACCAATGTTGGGCGCGCTACCGGCTACGCTGGCCAACTGCTGCGGAGGTGGAGATGTCGGCATTAAAGCCGGGACAACTGGGACCGGAGAAGATGGAACGAATGGTGTTGGTGGTGCAACAACAGGCGGCTCAGTCGGAAGCGCGGCCACATCGTATCCGGCTTGCGCCAAAGTCTTGTCCGTTACAGAACTGCCTTTAGGATGGCCGGGAATATCTTCCGTTGTGCGATAAATAGTGAACAACGGCTTACCATCAGCACCTTCCTGTACGCCGACAAATTCTACTGGGGCGATTGATGTAGCAGTTACCGCAGAAACGGGAAGCTGTCCGACATTAGCGCCTTCGCCTGCCACTCCGGGAAGTACAGCGCCAGCAATCTCTGCTTGCTGAGTAGGCGCGGAGGCTCTTGGCGCAGCGGATGCCTGTCCGACCACCGCTTCATTGATCGGAATACTCGGCTCGACAGGAGCTGGCTGGACGATTTGTTCATTGGGGGCGGTTGGTTGAATTACTTCTTCCGTTGGCGTGGCAGTCGGGGCCACCTGCTTCAAAAGCTGATACTCTTGCGGCTCATCGCCCACCATCTCACGCGATTCGAGTTCGGTCACGCGCACAGCCTGCTGCTCGGGCGACATCGCCATCACGCGGCGAACGGGAGAGATAGCCTCTGGCGCGGTCGGCTCAACTACAGGCGAGGCCACAGCCGGCTTTGCAGGCGGAACGACAACTGCCGGAGCCGCGACATCCACTTCCGGCGCACGTCCACCAATCGCAGCCGCAGGAGCCGTCAGCGCGCCGCCAGCCGCGCCTGTAATCGCGGCCTCGCGCACGCGCACCCAGTCCTGATCGTTAAAGTCAGTCGGGTCGGTGCCGTCCTTCAGCTTCTTGGCCACGATGTTCACGCCCTCTTGAAATGCTTCCGTACTGGCCTCAATGCCGGATGTCTTTAGCCCTTCGGTTGCCAGCCTCGCCACAAGATTCTTGCCCTGCTTGCGCGCTTCACTCATCGCCACACCGGGAAACATGCGGGTCAGCAAGTACGCCGGCAAAATCGTATCAGGCACCGCTGCGACCGCACCCAGTCCAAGCGCCAGCCCGCGATCATCCGTCTCGTTGTAGATTTCGCCCGCACTCAGTCCGTAGGAGTTAGCCGTGTTCGCCGCAATACCACCGCGAATCGTTGAGATGCGCTTTGCATTCGATGCCACGGCGTCGATCACCGGCTTAACCCCTGCCTTCACCGCTTCTTCGATTCCTTCTTCGCTGGCCTCGCGCAAAAGCTTTTTCTTCACCATTCCTTCCGCAATTGATTCCGCCTCTTCTTTCGCGCCCTTCTTCAGCATCTCGCGCAACGCGGCCTTGATCGCGCTTTTCTCTAACACTCCAGCCACACCGCCAGCAATCGTGCCGGCACCAGGCGCAGCAGCCGAACCGGCCAATGCACCAACGCCTGCCACGGCAACGCTCTCAGCAATCGAAGGAGCTGCTTCACCAAACTTGGATAGCCCATAGCGCAACGCATCGCGCCCTGAGCGCACGTCATCCATCGTGCCGATAGTCGGAGCCAAATCGGGATCGGACGCCATCAGATCCAGCGCCGCCGCCTTCCGCTTCAGGTAATCAGAGCCCGTAACCAGTGCGCCCGCGCCGAGTGCCGTTGAGCCAAGCCCGATGCCTGCGCGCTTGAATCCGCGTCCGACCTCAGAACTGAGCGGCGGCGCATTGGCCTCGCGAATCGAAGCCCACTCTTCTGCAAAGTCCGGGTGTTCCTCAAATAATTTTGGGTCGTTCTTATTCGCCCAATCCCCCATCTCTTTTGTTATCTGATAATCCGTCAGGTCATCTTTCTGACCAGTATCCTGCAAATATTTCTTATAGTATGCGACGAATGAGTTCACGGGGTTTTAGTTCCCCATTGAGCCGAACAAACCGGGAGATGAAAAGACTGAAGTTAAAGGAGGGTTACGAAGCTGATTTAACTTCGGAAGCGGCCTATTGCCATTTTTAAGCGGCTCTTGGAATTGCAAGAATTGCTCGTAGGTGGGAGGCTTGGGAGGCTTGGGAGCTTGTGGTTGAGCCAGAGGACTTGGCTGAACTACTGGCAATGGCGCGGGATAATTCCTTTCACTATACCCCTGCACCAAAGATTGGATGGCCGCAGCTCGCTCGGCATCGCCCTCGGCAACCCCCCTTCCTCCGCCAACTACAGCATCCCATGTGCGCGACACTGGAGCAACAGCCTGACCAAAGTTATATTTTAGGGAATCGAGCGCATTAGGTGTTTCACGCCCAAGATAATTCACCACCCCCTTTACCCCGCCATAAGAGCGATTAGGATCAGTGGGTGAGCCCGGAGGATTCAGCCTTGCATACTCAGCATCCCGAGCCGATTTCTCGGCAGCAAGTTTTTCAGCCCTCTCCCGTTGAAGTTTCGCCATGGGAGATTCAGGCGGGGTGGCCTGCTCTACCCCAGCATTGGGATCGCGCAACACAGTCTCTGGTACATCGCCGATCACGCCAAACATCTGCGTCAATTGCTGATTCTCGTCCGCGAGACTCCGCAAAAGCATCTTATTGTTATCGAGAGAAATTTTGGCTTCCTGCGTTCGGGTGAACCAATTTTTTTGCGCCTCATCATTCAGGATTTTTAACGCCGCGTTATGCTGGCCTTCAATATCCTCCTTGCTTATTTGTTTCTTTCCTGGGTTTGCAAGTCTCGCCAGCCGCTCCTTTTCCTCCTCTAACTTTTTATCATCTACTTCAGGCCGAGACCGCAAAGTTTGCTCATCATCCGCAATCTGATCCATGATCGACTTCGCCGTTTTCGCATTCTTATCCACGCGAACCTGCGCACGCTTTCGCATCTCTTCCTTGCGAGTGGTTTCGGCCTGCTCACGACCAGCCAACTCCTTCAGGGCCACATTCTCAACCTCAAGGTTACCAATGTCCGTCGCTGCAATCAGGCCCAGCTTCATCGCCCGCTGCAAAGCCTCGAATCGGCTGTTGAATTGAGCGACTTTTGTAGCATCAGCCATTCGGTCGGTACGCGCTCGCTGCCCTTGCGCCTCTCCGTACTGGCGCTGATCGGCCAAATCAGCCAAAGCCTGCGCCCGCGCCTCATCTTCCCGTTGCTTGCGCACCTTCATGTTCGCATAATCGCCAGATGCACGTAGCAACTGGTCTCCTAGCTGGGTGAGTCCGGTTTGGGCTGGCATGTTAGGCAGCGATTATTTTATTCCACTTGGAGCGGTTTTCTTGTTTAAGCAAAGGCTGTAGATTCGTGTAATGAAAGCAACTCTTTTGCTGCTCAGGGTTAGTCATGTCGAATTTGGAGCATGGAATGATGTGGTCGATCTCGAACACCGGACCCCAATCTGCCCATGTCCATCCGGGCTTGAATTGCTTCTCTAAGTGCGTCTTCAGCTCCTCGGGAGTACAACCCAGAAGCTCGATTGTTCGGCCTGCTTTGGCGGTGCCTTTAACCACGTAATATAAGCGATTCCTTGCGGCGGCGAGAAGCCTGAAAGAAACGTCTGTCCTGAGTTTTTTATTTATGTAATTCAGGCTCGATTGCATGAACGCTGACCACGCCACGGGATTCGCTTTTAGTTTCTCATACCTAGTCCTTCTCTGGGCCTTAATTAATTCTTTATTACTATCCCTGTACGCCCTTCTATCTTCAATGATCTTTACGCGCTGTTTCGCATATTTTATTCTTCCCTTTTCAGAATCACATTTTTTGCAATACCCATGGCATCCAGATTTCATCGTTTTGCACTTGCTGAACATTTCTGGCGGCAAGATTAGATGGCATGACTGGCATTCAGATTTAGTTCTTCCTGATTCATTTTTATTCAATAAAAGCTTTGATTTATTATATAAATCCAAAGCTGAATTAAATGCCTCAGTTTTTTCCGCTTTCTTCTTCTCTGTATTTATTAAAGACAATGGAAGTCGTTTCGCCCTTCTTTGGGAATTATATTTGTCCCGATTATTTACCCAAACATTGGCGCTATTTTTTCTAGTACAAGACTTGCATTCATTGCGATAGCCTTCTGGCGACGAAGCTCTTTTAACAAAATCTTCCACGGGCAATACTCGCAGGCATTTTATGCAGGATTTTGATATCACGGACAATTACTAGGTTAATCCGGCTTTAAATAAATCAGTCTGCCCTCCCCCGAACAAAGAAGTTGCCGTAGATTTTTTTGGCTGCCACCAGTTCGCGGAATTGCCTATATTTAAGCCCGCGCCAAGCAACCCAGCACCGAGCCCCGCAATATCGTTCCCCGTATTTGCCGCCGTAGTCGGAATGTATCCCGTAGTCGGCGCAGCCTGCCCATTACCAGACCACCAATTCAACGTGGATAACGCTCTGTTAAGCCCAGTCGATCCGTAATTATCCAACCCAGTAAGCGTGTTTGTGAGCTGGCTGGATAATCCTGGACGTGAAAGGATTGCACCTTGGCCGCGAGTATAGGCGTTATCAAAATAGCCCTGCTTGGCTGTCGTGCCAGTGTCCCGAGCCGTCTGTTGCTGCGTTGCCTGAGTATTCGCAATACTGCCCGTGCCTTGCGCCAAAGCATCAAGCAATTCTTTCAGCTTCGTAGAACCGCCTACTTGATCTTGATAGGATTGCGCAGCGCCGGCATTGCCGATATTATACAGCCCAGTACCAGTGTTGTTCTTGATCGTCGCCAAGCCAGCCGCCCCGGTGTCCCCAAGCTGCTGCTGTCCTTGGGCAAGCGTATCAGTCAAAGTCCTTTGGCCCGTCGCGCCTCGGTTGTTTATCGCAAGCCGAGAATCAGCGGCGGTATCGGCAATCCCGCGCCCTTCATTTGCACCGAAAATACCGACGCCCGCCTGCTTGCCTGCCAGAATATCAGCCAGCGAACGACCTTCCGTAGATTCGCGACCTGAAATTGAGAGAAGGTTGTTGGCGTATTCATCGGCCACGTTTCGCCCTTCGGTGGCGGCACGCCCAGATACATTATAGATGTTGCTTGCATTCTGATCCGCCAGAGAGCGCCCTTCAGTCGATGCCCTGCCGGAAATAGTAAGCAGGTTGTTTGCATACTCGTCAGCCACTGAACGACCTTCCGTTGCTTCCCGGCCAGAGACATTGTACTGGTTGCCGGCGTACAGGTCAGCAAGTGACCGACCCTCCGTTGCCTTGCGCCCAGAAATAGACTGAAGGCTATTAGCATACTCATCAGCCAGTGAGCGACCTTCCGTTGCTCCACGGGCTTGAATAGTGCGGATGTCGTTTGCGTTCGACTCCCGCGCTCCACCCATCACCTGAGCCGCATTCTGGCGCGCACCAATCGCAGCCCGCGCTAAATTCGCCTGATCGAAACTTGAACCACCGAGATAACCCTGTTTGGCGCGAGTCGCTGTGAGTTGGTCGTTCGTGTTCTGAAGCCCAAGATTAATTCCTGTGGTCATCGCATTCGCGCTATCGAGCCGCGCCTGATTCATCGGCTCTTGCGCAGCAGTAAGGCCAGCTATCTCCTGTTCTAGTGCCGCCTTTCGGGCTGCATTCTGTGTACCTGCCGCACCCTGTAAGCCAGTAATCTCCTTTTCGAGCGCCGCTACCCGTGCATCGTTTTGGGCTACGCCTGCCGCACGCAAACCGGCGATCTCCTGCTCTAACGCAGACTTCCTCGCTTGATTCTGCGCTCCAGCCGCGCCCTGTAACCCTGAAATCTCTTGGGTAAGAGCAGTCACCCGTGCGTCATTCTGAGCAACGCCTGCCGCACGAAGCGCGTCGATCTCTTGAGATAATGCTGCGATTCGCGCCTGATTCTGCGTCCCAGCCGCACTCCGAAGTCCGGCAATCTCTTGAGTTAGTGCCGCCTTCCTCGCAAGCCCCTCCGCCGTATTTACGCCCTCAAGTGCCGCCAACTGCTGTTGCAGCGCGTTCTGCTTGGCTTGAGTCTGCGTATCCACTCCCGCATTAAGCTGCGCGATTTCAGCTGTCAGGCTCTCGCGCTGAACAGCGATCGCATTCTCAAGATTCTGCCTGTTTGAAGCGATCTGCTCCTCAAGCGCGAGTTTTTGCGTCGCATCCAGCGTCCCGAGATTGGCTGTATAAGTCGCGATCTGTTGCTGGAGTGCCGCCGCCTTTGCAGCTAAATCTCCCGTTAGATTCTGCTGCATCGCCGCGACCGAATCTTGCAGCGCCTTAGCTTGAGCAGCAGCAGAAGTAGCCGCAGAGTCAGATAGCTCACCAGATGTCTTATCCGCCTGACCTAATTCTTCCGCCAGTCGGCGAGCATTCTCTTCCGGGCTAAGGGCATTGCGAGCCGCATCAAAGTCGGTAGTCGCCTGCGTCCCTAGCCGGTCGGCTAATGCGCGGCGCGCTTTATCGCCTTCTGCATCTGCAAGCAATTGCGGCAAGAACTGATTCATCAGATCCTGTTCCAGAGGCAAATCAGTATCAGAAGAATTAAGCACGGCCACTTGGTCTGCCGCCTTAGAGGCCCATTTCGCTAAAGTCGAGGTAGCCTCTGGCTCAGATGTAGACTCTCTTGCCCTCTTCGCCATCTCATTCGCCGCCGCCTCAAGCCCATTCGCGATCGCGTACTGGGCAATATCGGCCTGCCATGATTCAGGCAGTGCCGCGAAATCAGGATCGAGCTTCAATTCGCTCAGCGCGTCATTCACCGTCATCCCATTTGTAAGCACCGGCTCGGATATTTCGCTCGGCCCAGCGTTACCACCATTCAGCTCCGCCAAAATCGGGCCGTCAGTCGCGTCGGGTTGAGCAGACGGATTCTCATTGTACCATTGCTGAACGAATTGCGCCACGAGCCCATCAGCCGGATTGGTCGTCCCGAACTGGCTTTGCGCCAAGCCGCTATTTTCCGCAATCCATCGTTGTTCAGCTTGTGTGGCCATTAGAATATCCCCAGTGGATCATACCATGATCGGTCTTTGCCGCCGATACCAAGCGGATTGCCGATTAAAATATCATTCATATTGCTGCTTCCTTTTTTAGAAGGAGTCACAGCGGCTGCATCTGCATCTGCCGCATTCGTGTTCTGAAAGTTCTGCGGAGTCATCGACAAGCGAGGAGCGACGTTCTTGCGCGCACCAAGCCTAAACCCTTGAGCCACTTGTGGGCTGCGTTTGACGCTAGCCCAGAGAGGCAACTTAGCATTAATCGCTTGAGGATTGGTCGGCAGCTGGCCCGTCTGCGCGCCGGCTGGGTTCACGCCTCGGCTCATCAGGTACGACGCCCATGCAGATTGGTTCTGTTCGCCTTGGAGGGCGGCGTTTTGAGCCTGAGCGGCCTTATTGTCTTTCGATTGCTTATTGGCACCGTACAAAGATGTGCCAGCACTAACGACAGCAGTACCTATGCCCACCCATAACATGCTCATGTTTTCGCCCCTCCTATTTCTTTGAATTTACCGCCTGTGTATGTGAGTTGCATTACGAGTTTATCGGGGTCGATTCCGTTGTCTGGATTTAGGTGCGTAGTTGTCCAAATTACGTCGGTATGCGCGTAGAGGATTCGGCGTGTACCAGCTTCAGTTACACCGATATAGGGTGCTTGTAAAAATTGCCAGCCTATTTTGCTGTCCATCCAGACAGACACAGAGCCCAGTGAAATGATAAATGGATGCTGAAAAAGATGAATTCGTGATGTGAGAAGCGAACCGGCTGGTATGAAGATGCTGCGCGTATAGAGCCCATGCGTAAAAACATGGTCGGTCGGCATCTCTTGTTGAGGGAGTGCGGCTAATTCATCCTCAATCAGATTAATCCTCTGCCAGTCTTCCGATCCTTCTCGATCAAGGATTATATTATGCGCCTCCATGCGCTGCACGAGCGCGGTTACTGGAAGCGGGACTTCGGCTACTTCGATCATTCCAGTATCAGCATTAAGTTTCCGATCACCGAAACAGGGATTTTATTCTGACCTTTGCCTGATCCGATATTGAGTTTGGCGCGTTCGATCTTTTGCAGCCCGTCAACCGATACTTCTTTGGTCAGCAAAACATCAAGTCCAGCCACAAACGCATTCACCTGCTCCGCGTTTTCTTTCGTTACGGTCATGCGATCAGTGATTCCATATTGAACCGCCAGCGTTTTCTTAGCCCGATCAAACACCTCCATTGATCCCGCAATAATAGTGTGATTCAGCGCCAGATTCCATGTCGTATCGGCATCGAATATAAACGGCTCGAATTGATCGGGAGCAGTGCGAAGGCCATCAAGCGATGACAGGCCGGCTGATAGCTTTTGAAGCTGGGAATTGGTGAGGGGTTTGGGCATATATTATGGTGCGGATAAATTACCACTTGCGTCAACCACTACGTTGCGGGTTCCGACGCCAGCCAAAGAAGTGGCGGCAAGGTTTGTGAAGTTGCCCGTGCTGGGGGTGGTTGCGCCAATCGGCGCAGCATTTAGCCCGGTTGCTGTCAGCACCCCTACCTGTGCCCCGTTCTTTATTAAAACAACATCGTGATTACTCTGCGTGCCGATATATGCACCAACTCCGTCATTTAATACGGACACAATAATCGTTCCGTCGGTCGATCTTATCACCCCTGATCCAGAAATCGTACCTGACGCCACAAACGCATCATCCGTCTTCAGCGTGTTCGCGGCGCTGCGGTAGAGGTTGGTGTCGGAGCCAAACTCCAATGTCTCAACGCCTGAAGAGGTTGAAATCCTGAATATATTGGTCGCAGAACCTATCCCGAAAGTAATCGTTGGCGCTGCGGAATATGCCTGAAAAGCCAAAGAATTAATGCTGTATACACCTTGCACCCCACCCGTACTAGAGAATGTTAAGCTGCTGCTTGTGATGCTGGTCAGTGGCGACCCTGAACCAATAGAAATCGAAGACGGATTTAGGACGCCAGATGAGAGAGTGCCAGTAACGACCAAGCCACCATCCGTTTTTAGCGTGCTCGCCGCGCTGCGGTAGAGGTTAGCGACAGTATCGCTACCGAATATGATTCCTGCGCTCCCTGATGACGCGATGACATTAAATCCTGTGGCTGATCCTCCTAATGCACCCGTAGTCTGTAAGGTGGTTGTGGAAAGACCTGTACTCGCTTTCATTACTAAGCCACCAGTGCCAAATGTGTAATCGTATCCGGCTGCTGGATAAGAAAACGCTAAAGAAGTTTTTCCGTAGTTGCTCGCAATGCCACTGCCATCGGATATTACCAAACCACTTCCGTCTAAAATGGAAGTATTCGTGGCTCCAATTTGTGTTATCCGGCCATAGCCAGCAAAGGCAGTATCAATAATCAAAGAAGTAGATGTAAGTGCCGTAGACGAGAGAGTGAAACCGCCGATTGTGCCGCTGGTTGAGAATATTGCACCAGCCTCCGTCAGCCTAAACGGAGCTGTCGCCCTGTTAGCAAACGTGTCTCCAGCCCAGAACCGAACATCGTCTCCGCCTGTAACAGTTGACGCCAGCCCAAATGAGTTCGCAGAATCACGGATGTAATCAGCGCCCAACGTGAACCCGCCAATCGTACCGCTGGTGCTTGTTATCGAGCCGCTGATCGTTGCTCCCGTTGCACTCAATGCTCCCGCCTTCGTGACGCTAAATGCAGCACTCGCAGCCGTCGCGTTACCAATCCATAGCCGGTAAGTCGCATCAACAGCAGACAATACAACCACATCGTTGCCAGTACCGAGCGTCAGCACACCCGAACTGCCGAGCACCGCATTACCGCCTGTCAGTGTGCTCGCGCCAATCGTCCATCCACCAATACTGCCTGTCGGCGCACTCAACGCGCCGGCAAACGTCGCCGCACCCGTAGCCGCATCCAAAGTGAACGTAGCCACTCCAGCAGCCGCCCCAATAATGCCGCCTCTGAAAACAAGTACGCCGCTGCCTCCAGTAATCGCGCCCGTCATCGTGTTCCATGCGATAGTCCCAGCCTTTAGCGCGCCCGAATAATCCGCCGCACCAAAACTAAAATCACTCAGCATCGTCTTGGCCGATGTATTGAGCCGGGCGTTTATCAGGTCCGTCACGACATTGCCCGACGCATCAATCGTGCCCGCTATCGTCACTGTCGAGCGCCCTGAAATAGTTCCAGCTATGGCTGCGCTGCTGGCTGTTAAATCGCCCGCCTTAGTCACGGTAAATGGAGCCGACCCGGTTGCGACATTCCCGATCCACAGACGATACGTCGCGTCTGCGGCAGAAATTATCACCACGTCGTTTGCAGTCCCCAGCGTCAACACGCCTGCGCTGCTTAACGTCGCATTGCCTCCAGCCAACGTTGACGCCCCAACAGTCCATCCGCCAATCGTCCCGCTACTTGCCGATATGCTTCCACTGATCGTGGCTCCGGTTGCCGTCAACGCCCCCGCCTTGGTCACCGCAAAGGCCGCGCTACCTGCCGTGGCATTCCCCACCCACAGGCGATACGTCGCATCCGTTGCAGACAACACCACTACGTCGTTTACCGTCCCCAAGATTAACACGCCTGTACTATCAAGCGTCGCGTTGCCACCAACGAGCGTTGTTGCTCCGATAGTCCATCCACCGATATTACCGTTAGGCGCACTGAGCGTGCCGGCAAACGTTGCTGCTCCCGTAGTCGCGTCTATCGTAAACGTAGCTACTCCAGCGTTAGCACCCACAATCCCGCTGCGATAAAGCAGCACGCCGCTGCCGCCAGTAATCGCGCCAGTCGCGGTGTTCCATGCTATCGTTCCCGACTTTACCGCCCCAGAAAAATCAGCGGCACCAAAAGTGAAATCAGAAAGAATTGTCTTTAATCCTGAATCGAGACGTGGATTAACCACATCGGTTATCAGGTTGCCCGCCGCATTAATCGCAGCAGCTAATGTCGCTGTAAGCCGGCCCGAGACTGAACCAACGATAACCGCGTTGTTCGTCGCGTTCAGGATACCGCTCTCCGTCACCCTGAACGGAGCCGTCGCCCTGTTTGCAAACGTATCGCCAGCCCAGAACCGAACGTCATCTCCGCCGCTAACCGTGCTCGCCATGCCCATGCTATTCGCCGTGTCGCGGATGTAATCGGTTCCGATGTCGAAACCGCCGATTGTGCCGGTAGTCGCCGTAATTGAGCCAACAATCGTCAGCGAACTTGTCGCCGCGTCCCAAACCAGCGAATCGCCAAGGCTAAAGTTGCCAAGGGCATCAACGTAGAATGGCGTGTTGGCGGAATTAAACACCCCCTCACCAATAAAAATCTTCCGTCCGGGAGTGCTAATTGTAAGGACGTTTCCGAGCTTAACGCCTGTGCTGTCCAGGGCGAACATCGGCTGCGGGATGCCGTTCTTGGCGTAGATCAAGAAGGAGTCCACGCTATAAACCACACGGCTATTCGAGTAATTCGCCACCGTCTCCTGCGCTGATTGGATCGCCGCTGTCGATCGCGTCCAAAATTCTTTCAGCTTCTCATTCCAGTCCTTCGCTGATGGAAACCGATTCAGAATCTCTTTCGGGATCGGCGGGAACTCCGATGGCATCTCCACCTGCGCGGCTACAGGCGATGGCTGCTGTACTCTTGTTGGGATGGTTGGCATTTTAGTTTATGGAGCGCGTCACTCCCCTTCCCGCGATATATTCCACCTCCCAGATTCGCATCGAGAACCGGGCGTCAATATCGGTCGCCTCGACCAAAGTAATCTCGTCCTGCGCATAGAGAGTTTGGAAACAAAGCGTAACAAAATTGTTGCCCTGCGGCGTTGGCAGAGATTCGACCGGAGAAAGCAACGCAATTGGGGTCACGCTTGGGTTATGCGCGGAATAGATCTGAACCTCCAAATCAACATCTGGAGACGAACTGGCAATGATCGGACAAAAATTGAGCAAAAGTTTTTCATTCGCTTGATCTCCGAAACTAATCAACCCAAACTTCATTACGCTCTCCACTGCCACGCCATCGCGCAACCAAGTTTGAATCGGGGTGATCCCATAAACGAGACCGTAAGTATAAATAAACCGCCCAATCGCCATCACGAACCAAACGTCAGTCGTACCCGGCTTATGAATGATCGCAGCCGCATCGAACAACTGGTCGATCTTAGATACCGTCCCGCCCGCCGTGTCGTAATCAAACGCAATCGTGCGGTCAGGATAACAAAACCACCACTCTCTTGTGATCGTATTATCGACAACGTAAATCTCAGCCGACTGCGAATCCGTTCCGAAGAAAAGCGAGCCGGCGTCGTCTGTTACCTCGTGTAGCTTAGGCAACGTAACACCATCGTAGGCGTACATTCGATTGCCTCTCGCTGGGTACAAAAGATAGTCGCTTTTGACGTTTGCAATCGCATCAGGCCACAGCGGCACATCCGGCCCTGAGTACGCGGGCGTAAACACGAATGGCGCGCCTGGGTCACCTGTGTACCGGCCCAGATAAAATCCAGTCGTGCGGCAAACCACGAGCCAGTTGCGCAGACTGACGAGCGAAGTGATTTCGGAATTATCGCCCTGTAAGAAATACCGCCCAACCAACGAACTCACATCCGTCCAGCGCAGGATCTGCACGACTCTCGGATAGGTTAGCGTCACGTCGGTTGTGGTCTCCAGCGTCAGCGTCCGGCCTGATACCGCCGTTATCAAAATACCGTAAGGACTGTCCTCCTGTCCTCCCAGCGTGCCACCAAGCGGACCTGCACTGATTACTGCCACGCGAGTTTGGCCGGCGACAAATACAGTTGAAGCAAACGGCAGCGTGATAGTCGTAGATGCAGCCGCCATCAGCACCGTGTACGTCGGTGCCCATTGAGTCGGTGCGCCAAATTCGCCGTTGCCAACTGACCAAGGCAAACGCTGCGTGATATACGATGGCGGGATACCGTATTGGGTATCGGCCGGCACTCCCCCTAAAGGGAATGTGACCGAAGTCCAACGCTCAAACGTCGCATCCCAAAACACCAGTGCTTTGTCCCCGTTAGTTGTCAGAACCACTGGAGATACTGCAATGACTGGAGACGTGATAACCGTGCCAACACCCGCGTCCACTTTTGCGATAATGACGTAGAAATCAGTTGGCGGTGCGGATGGCAGCGTTGCGGTTCTCGTAGTCGCTCCAGTCGTGACATTAAATAAGTCTTGGTTCTCTGTCGTGTTGTTGATCGAAAAACTAGCGGCCTTTGCCTGCGTTGCATCCGTAGTGAACGTACTCCACCCGCGCATCATCAACGGCAACACTTCCGCGAAGATTTCAGTAATGTCCGCGATCACCAGGAAACCATTATTTTCTTCGATCCGACCCACGCTCGCAACCCCCACTTCGCGCAACTCGTACATTGGTGTTACTGCGGCATCGCCTACTTCATAATAAAACGGAAGATCAATGGTGTTATTCGCAATCAGGATTCCGTTGATTGTTCTCACCTGCCACCGTTTCCCGCTCGCTGAATACCCGCTGCCAATGGTTGACCATGTGCCGAGCGTGTTGGAGAAAAGCCTGACAGCAGAACGAGAGAAACCGATCAGCGCCTTGGTGCCATCTGGACGGACCAACTCGATGATGCGAGTACAGGTGAGGGCTGCGTCGTAAACCCCCTGATTTGCGATTGCAGCAAGGGGCGCGAAATCCAGCCATCCGTGTCTTCGTGCCTCAACATCCCTGATCCTCATCCAGTTTGTTTTTTCCACATAGTCGGCTGGCCCCACAGTGTTCTTCGATAGGGTTGTGACTAATCGCCCGCCTTGGATGACTGGTATAGAAAAAGTTCTGGACACTTTGGAAACGTGGGGCGGTTCCTAGTGTGTCACTCCTTATCCTATTTCCGCAGAACGAAATCAATCACCGATTTGATGCGTGACCAACGGGTTGGCCAGACGTGGTTTGGCCAGCCTAGAGTATCCTCAAGATCGCGCCCGAAGCAGCCTTTTTCATAGACCTTGGCAGTCATTGCGGTAAACGGCAAAAAACAGCCGCAGCCAAGCCCCAGCATGTCCGGGTGGGTACTTCGGCACAGCATCACGCCATTGCCCTTTGAATACAGCGGACACGTCATGCACGTCCGCATCCTCTGCCGCCACACATCACGCGGCACCGGGCCTGACAGGATCGCACTAATCAGGCCAAGCCACGGAACGTTGCGAACGCCGGCTAGTTTCAGGGCGTAGAGCCACTGCCTAAGCCTTCGGAGCCAGTTCATTCAATTGATCCTTTAGCTTCCGTATCGTCGATAGCTGCTCTCCTATAGTCTTTTCATGGGCATCCCTCAATCGCCTGAGCCCCATCAATTCCGACCATTCGGAATCCATTCCGTCTGTCAGTAATTGCTCCTGCTCGATGAAGTAGTGCTTTGGATTAAACGGCAGGATTACGTCGCGCACATGGCGAAGCAACTCCGCCTGACGATTGCAGCGGAGGAGTAGTTCGTTGTGCTCTTTTTCATCAATCACAGGCACACTGCTTGGGTCTCAGAGCCTCCTGAATATCCGCCTCCGTCACGCAACGGGGCTCTGCCTGCTTTGTTATACACACTAAATGCTGCTCAGGCAGAAAATACAGGTTGTTGTCGCCGAAAGGAAATGGATTCGCGTTACCCATGTTCCACAAAACCACGTCCCCAGCTTTGACCTGCTTGCACTCTGGGCCAGCAGAAACCACAACGGTCTCACGCATCGGGCTGGATTTCAAATGAGCGGCATGGTCGATCAGAATGCCTCCCACGTTTTCGAGCTTCGTTGGCTCAATAATCGGCATCACCAGCAACACCTTGTCGCCAATGGGGTTGTAATTCTTGTATTCGTTTGGATCGGTTAGTTTCATAGATAAATTATCGCGGGACGTATTTGCCGAGGCGGGTGACATGATGAATATTTTCCATCGAATCCTGATTAGACATTTCCCGCTCCTGAAGGTTTGAATAGTTGCCGTACTGGTAAAAGAATCTCGGCTCGGTAATGAATGACATGTGCCCAGGCGCATATCCAGAGAATATGTTGTCGATTCCGTCGCCGCATTTTTCAGGGATGTAATTGTACAGTTCTTTGGCGGCTTTAGCTGTCACTGCGTAGCTACTTGTCGTCTTCATTGCGTTGATCTTGATAAGGTGGCGCGAGTGCCATCCCTGCGGATCATCGCCATACCCTCCGCCGAAATAAACCAAATCCCAGTCTGGTGGTAATTCCCGCAAAGGCTGCGCGACAACCTCATGGAACGAGTCTCGGAATTGCTCACGAACAACACTGTCGTCCTCGAAAACCGCACAGCGAGGTAGCCCGCGATCAACAATCAGCTTCATCACCGCCCGATGTGATGCGCAACAACCTGTGTTACCGTCGCCCGGCCCTGCGTCGATAGCATCAAAACGCTCGTAATTCTTAATGCCGATCTGCTTCATCTGGCTCTCGAAATTTCGGCGACGATCTTCCCGACGTGCGAGGTTGATGTAGATGATATTACTATCAAAGAATTGCTCGAATGGAGTCATTGGTTGATCTCCCAGTTCTGCCAAACCCAGCCGTGATCAAAGGTCAGATGGTGAGTCTCAGCCAGCTTCTTTTGCAGCACGTCGTAACGAGATTGAGCGTTGGGCGCCACATCATGCCATTGGACTTGGAGGTTACGCACACACTTAATCAGTTCTGGAGAATAAACAGTCATTATTTCAATCACTCCAAACTCGGCCCCTTCCACGTTCAATTTCATTAGGTCGATGTCTTTATTGATAATTCCAAAAATCTGCTGAGGAGAAAACGTCTTCACCTCTACACACTCCGGGTTGTTAGCATACCTGCCCGTCATGTCGCCTTTTATACTCATTGTTTCCGGCTGTCCTTCCATGGATATGCCGTAATTCCAGAGATGGATTTTCGGATTACCTGAGAAACGTTTCGCAATATTGTCGAAAAATTTGGTGATCGGTTCGAGAACGTAAACATGGCAGCCGTATTTATCGTGAATGCCAGCAGCCCACCGGCCCTCGTATCCCCCGCAGTCCAGCACCACGCTGTCAGGCGTGAGGTCGTACTCGTAGCGCATTTCTTCGGTAAATGGTTTCATTGTTCTCTCAGGTGAAGTTCTGTAATATTCGGTAGTTCAGCGAGCTTGGCCCAATTCCCCTCCACAAACGGCACATTGTCATGCTCGATCCCGCCAGCCAAGCCTGTAATGACGGGGGAGAAGACGCGGCCATGGGACAGGACGCCGGCCCAAAAACTGAAGCTGGAATTACTTCTAAAAAGCACCGGGGCATTCATTAGATGATAGAAGTCGTGCAAGAATGGGAATTCCGGGAACACGGAATTGTCCTCTGGATTGGCGTCGGACACCGAAATACACGGATCATATATTCCATACTGCATCATAGCCGCTTCCACTGCCTTTCTGCCTATCAGCGGGTAGGATGATCCAACGTAGTCGCCTCGCCTGAAATGAGCATGCGGAAGATGATACAAATTAAAGCTTGAGAGCTTAACCTTTACCTCCGGCTTTAAAGTAAACCACCTCCGGCAATCCGCACGGGAATAGATTAGGGAGTCTTGGTTCTGAAAATAGCCTGACAAAACAACACTCTCCGTTCCGTCCGGTCGCCTCGGCTCATAGCCATCAAGCGTGAATATTTTCTCTCCAGCCCACTCGGTTGTTCGCAGCTCGTGCCCGTTCTGCTCACAGAATGCTTTGGCGTGTGCCCACTGGAAGCAGGCGTTGCCGAACCTACCGATGATGTTCAGTGCGACGGTGCTCATAACAGTTCCAGCGGTGTATTATCGCGCCAGTCAAGCGCAGGCCCCCTCGGTATCGGCACCATGCCAAACATCATAAATCTCTCGCGGATAGTCCGCAACCCTTCCGGCAAGATCGGCGTTATCCGCGAAGTCTCATTGCAAACCCGGTTCAGTAAAACGTGATCGCTGTAATATTTCTCAGCCTGATTCGGCATTTGGTAAGCGTCATATCCAGCCGGCAGCCTGTCACGATTCACGATCCGCCGTTCACGAGGAAGCGATTCGCCGTCGTGATGCCCCTCCTCAGATTCCAGCGTGAGCATGTTCCGGTTGTAGAAAATCTTGATGCCTGATCGCTCAACTCGAATACCAAAGTCAAAATCCTCCCCACCTTCGCCATTGCAGGCTGGCTCAAATCCATCGACCGCCAGCGCGGTTTCGATTGGCAATCCGAATGAGCAGCCGAATAGTCCAGCTCCGCTCCACGGCACAATACCGCTATCATCCCCGCGAGACCAGCGAGAGTCAACGCCTCCACTAAACTCATCGCACTGCACCAATGGATTCCTATCCGGCACGTCATCCATGTATTGATCCACATACGGGATAACAGACATATTCTTCACCTTCTTGTACGCGCCGCAAACGCAGTACCCGCTTGAGGCCGCGTGCATGGCTTGGTCTATCCATCCTGGCATCAGCACAGAAAGATCATCGACACACAGGAGGTAATCGCCCTTCGCTGCAATGATCGCAGTATTGCGCGTGTTTGAAGCGCAGAAAAAATCACGCTTAGTTAGCTTAAACGGACCTTGCAGCACGTTTGGCTTAGGCGGGATATGAAGATACGGAAACCGTTTATTCACTACCATCTCCAGATCGTAACGGCGCTTGGGGTCGTGATAGAAATGGTCAGCCAGATTTATTTCAGTCGCACCGTTAGCTGGAAGCGCGCACTGGGGCCAGAGTTTGCCGTCAATGAAAATGACTTGGGTTTGCTTGCGCTGTTCAGGCGTGGTCTGCGCGCAGAAGGAATGAACGAACCACTCCCAGTGAGGCTGGGAGCGCCCGGTGATGTAGGCGATACTTATCACTTCTTCCCCTTCCTTTTAGCCTTCTTCTTTGGCACAGGCTTTCTCATCGGCACGCGCTCAAACATGGCTCCGGTGTCGCGGTCGAAGAGTTTGACGAAGCCCATCGTGAGGAGTTTTTCAACCGCTCGGCCAACCCCACCGCCATGCCACTGGATGTCATCGACGAATACAAATCCGCCGACGCGCACCTTGGAGGCGTATCGCTCAACATCCTTGATGGTTTGATCCGTGTGTTGGCCGTCGAGATGAACAAGGTCTATCTCATGCGGCGGGATCACGTCGTCAGATTTTCGACGTAGCACGCGAACCTGATCCTGCACACCCGCTTTCTCCACATGTCCAAGGAATTTTTGATGCACAGCCTCAAGATCAATCGAACCCCACCACTTCTCGTTTTCTCCATCGTAGCCCTCTTTTGCCGCATCGTTTGACCATGGGTCAACGGCCCAGACAACACCTGAGCCTTGTTCTTTTAGTGCCATAGCTACCGGCAGACAGCTCCTTCCCTCGAAAACGCCAAGTTCCACGACGACCTGCGCTTTGGACTTTAGCACAGCCAGCGCCAGTTCTTGAGCCTTTTGCACCGTACACCAACCGCCCATGGTTGGGATCAGTGCTGCAATTCTAGAATTCAAATTACTCATGGCACCACCACCTTTTGAGCCTCAGTAGGCGCAACCGACAGGCCCATTTTAACCAACAACTCCTCCGCCTTCTTGGCCGCACCTTTCGGGCTGGCAGCAATCGCCTTCAGCGCATCCACCATCGCCGGCACATGCTCGCTCGACTCCCGAAGCTTCCGATAGTGTGTCTTCTCCTCATCCAGTTCGCGCTGCAACCTGGCGGAGTCGTTCTTCGCCCGCGTCACATCGAGCGTATTGGAATCAAGCACGTCCAGCGCATCCCTGAGCTGGTCGGCGATCTTGTTGATAAACTCAGAATGCAGTCCGCGCCCGTAATGGGATTGCGCGGCACCGCAGAGTTTTCTGGCTTGTATTCGGTCTAGTGGCATGGGGGCGGTTTTAGGTTAATTGTTTCCTGACGGTTTCGAGTCGCCAATATCCAGCAGCTTTGCGTTCACCCAGTAGCCGCTTTCAGCGAGGCGCACGCGGTTATGAAGGCACATCTGGATATACTGCGGCGGATGATCCTTAAGCGGAGTCTGCGCCATCGCTGCATCAAGCTCCATACGCGTGCCGTTTAGCATCTCAGTCAAATGAGTTAACTCCGCTTCAGTCGGATCAGGCAACTGCACAGCCTCAAGCTGCGCCCGTCCATCACCAAGTCGGGTCGCTTTCATTCGCCAGAGGGGATGACACTCACGTTCATCAACTATCATCGGCTTGCCCGCTTGCTTCAGGATCAGCCACAGCGTCCGGCGAAGCTGTAACACCTCCATGACTGTTGCCGCCATCGCCTGCTCGATCATCTCGCGTGGCGAGCGATCCTGATTCGGCGGCGAGTCGGTCGCGTTCTCTTTTTTCGGCCCTTCGGTGTGGTAACTCATCTAAAAAAATTGGTTTATCGAACAGTTGTTTGGTTTTGTATTTGCGGCTGCGTTTAGAACGCTCCACACCTAAAGTCATTTCACGGCCATCAACCAGTTTTTTCGTGATGGATTTGTATCGGCCTTTTTTCGCCGCCTTGGTTTTGAGTAGTCGGGAGAAGCGCATGGATCAAAAACCCAAATCATCCTCCGCCGCAGCAGCAGCCTCCTGCTTAAACGCCGGCTGTGACGAACTAGACGGCGCAGGCTGACGAGCAGCAGGAGCGGCAGGACCGCCACTGACATACTTGCCGTTGCCTAGAATTGGATTTTTTACACCAGCCTCGCGGGATTCCTTTCCGAGGTCTTGGACTACCATGAAATTATTTCCGTATTCGTCAGGCCCATCGCGGTTTTCGAGCAGGGTGATGTCCATGTACACACCTTTCTCGCCCTTGAAGAGTTTGGATTTCTCGACCTTTGACACGTTTAGCTTACAGCGGATTATTGACATAGGTTGTTATTGTTTCTTCCCGACATGCGGGGTGTATTTGGATTCGGATTTGGATTTGGAGTGGGATATAAAATGGTTCAGCTATATTCGATCTGACCGATCAGCCGGTCGATTCGTTTCGCTATTTCGTTAGCGTGGTCATCTTGCCAGCGTTTATCCGCCAACAAAGCCTCGATTTGTGCCTTTTTACTTGCACGCCTTGGAAGCTGATCGAAATTTTGGAGAGCCCATAAAGCCCTTCCTATTCGCGCAGATTCTTGCATATGCTCTTCTTTCTTCATGATTATTTAATCACCGTAATTTTCAGACTTCCGCCTGTGACGAGCTTGGCGGTGTTGATGCAGTCGATGCGGCGGGAGTAGCCCTCGGACTGGGCGATAATCTCGCCGTTCTCGCGGCGCTTTACGCGGAAGAACCACGACGGCGGGTTGCAGTCTTTTGGGTTATAGCCAGTCGCAGGGCGGAATACTTCGCACGTTCTCTTGGATTTTGATTTGTAGGTTTTGCTCATAAGATTATTTCGCTTCATTGGCCCGCGCCATGTCCCATGACTTTTTCATGACTGCATGGGTTGAAACTAACTCCTCGAACCCGACTTGAAATGATCTGGATTTCTTGTCCTTCATAAAAGCCTTGAAGTATTTCTCCGTATCGGGCGGAAATGAAAGCGTTCGGCGCGGCATCTTGGTTGTTTTTGTCATCTTGAGCCAAGAGCAAGTATCTAATCTTGCCTAGCGTCAATAACTATTTTCACCTTTTTGGTTATTTATGCTTGCTTAATTTTTTCTCGCGACCAGAACGTGGGGGATGGACAAATACCCAAACACAGAACGCGCCGGGTGGAGCAACACCACGGCTGAAGACGCAACGAGCGAAGAGCTTCACTTGGTTCACATGATCGCCGGACCCCGCAAGGAGTTTGTGACACGGGAACAATACCGTGAGAACATGCGCGCCTGTGCGGCAGACATTCGCGAACATGTTGATTCCTTCCTTCCAGATAAAACCATGCTGGATTGGCTGGAAAAATATAGCGCATACGTCCGTCCATACACCGAAGACGAAGGATCGCTTCCTTATGCTAAAGTTATGATCCCAGACCTCTCGCATGGCCACAATGGATGGAGCTGCATTGGCGAAGGGGACACCTACAGAGATGCCATCAAAGATGCTATGGGGCGCTTGGAGCGGCCAATAGATAAGGAGGCTAAATGAAAAGCAAGACGGACGAGGAGAAAATCGCCGCACTTGCGGCCTGTGTGTCATGGGCTATTAATTTCATGAACACTAAATCAGGTGGCGGGCTTGTTGTTCATCGCAACGGGGATGATTTCAAAACAGAGGCATGGATAACTTGGTTCCAGCGCGAACTTAAAAACGCCACGCACATTGAATACGACCAAGAGGTTTTGCAATTCCAACGCGCCAGTAAGGCCGACAGGAAGAGGATGCTTAAAGAAAGCGCCACCCTTCGTGATAAGCTTACGCCTGTATCATGATCCTCCCCCGCATAGACCGCGACCAAATCCGACGCGAAGGCGTGTTAATCACAGTGCGCCAAGACGCCGGACGCCACCCCAACATGCCCAACGTCACCGCCGCCGTCAAAGCCTACCAAGCAATCTCCTCTCCCAAACCTTGGGGCTCACTCTCTCGTACAGCAGAAAAACACCACACCACGCCAGGGTCGATCCTTGGCAGGATTAATAGGAGTAAGAAATGACCACAGACGACATGTTCCCCGAAGCCAGAAGCCTGAGCCCTCGTCTCGCGTGGTTGCAGAATGAAAAACTCTGCACGTTCAAAACTGCTGCCGAATGGGTCGGGATGGAGGTGCCAGAAACAGGCGACATTGTTCCGCGTTGGGTTTGCCGCAAAGAAACCGGACTCCAACACTCCAATCATTTCGGTGGTGGCGACACCGAGGACGAAGCTATTTTCGACTACTGTGCAAAAGCAGGAACTAACCATTGGTCTTTGAACACCGATGAACTCAAGGCCATTGCACGGACAATGAAGACATGAAAATAAGATTTTCAAAATCCAAAACCAAAACCCGCGTCTATTCCGTATGGACCGTAAAACAGCGTGATTTTATGCTGTTGCGCGGTGAGGTTTATCCTACTCACATGGGACACCGCCGTATTTTGTGGATGAACAACCGGACTACGCTTACTTACAAAACCCGCAAACTCGCCGCCGAGGCTTTACTGAAATGAAAATTCATAAAATATACCCACAAAGCGAGGTTTATTACTGTGGAGCAAAAGACGACCGCTGGAATAGAAAATGCCTTTATGGCGGTAAAGAATTAAGCAAACTAGAGGGCGCGTGGCAATGGAGGAACGTGACATGTAAGGCGTGTAAGAAAAAGTGGAATAAAAAATGAAAACCGAAACCATTTACGTTAGCGTGCCATTCACCATCGAGTACGATGAGACGAAGCTGGATGCGCGCAAAAAAATAATCGAGAAAACCATGAAAGAACTGCCCTATAAATTATCAGGAAATGTCGGTGAAATTATCCGCCTTCCTGCGACACGCTTTTCTAACTTTGAATACTAAACCAAAACCGCTCGGGCAGATCGCGTATGAGGCTGTGACAAAAAATTTCACTTATAAGTTTTATGCACACGCGACTTGGGATGAGTTGCCGACGCTGACCAAGAAGAGATATTCGCTATATGCTCTCGCCGTCGCCCGCGAGGTGAATAAACGCGGCAAGGCCAAGGTTATTAAACTGCTTGGGAAGGCGCTTCCCGGCTGTGTGCGGCCTTAACTTCGATGGGTGGCGCTGCTAAACCGCGTGCTGCCGGGCTGGGAGAATACGCCATGATCCTAAAAATCACCCCCGGCCTGACACTGGCCAAAATCTGCCACGACTGTGGTCGCACTGACGGCACGCACCAGGCGACCTGCCCGGCCCAGGAGTTTCCATCGCTCGTAATTGAAAAACAAATCGAGCCTCCACTTAACGCTAAGTGCGCTGAGTGCAAACACTGGAAAGGCACACAATCAACTGCTGCATACTGGCTGGATACAGGCGGATTCTGGGGTGAATGCCCAATAGCCAAACACGCCACACGCTGGGATTATCTGTGCGATAAATGGGAGGAAAAATCATGAGCCTGCCAAAAACAAACGAAGAGGCGGAGGCTGCGACTTTGGAATGGATCAACGAAGACCTGCTAACCCAAAGCCTGCTGTACGACCTCGACCTTATGCCTGAGCAACTTAAAAAAGGGACCTATGACTGGAGCAGGATGGTTATTATCGCGTACCACATGCAGGCAAGTTATCGCTCAGGCAAGGTCGAGGCATCACCGTGATCACCGACGAAATGCTGGAGCAGCGCATGACGCTCAAACTTGTCTGGGCCCAACCGTTCACCGCCTGCGGACCCGAAGGCAACGAACTTACCGCGCATATCGAACTTCGCGCCACCGTTCATGACTGTATCAATATGAGCCGCGCTGCCGCAAAACAAAAGGGTAGGCCAACCATGGGCGACGACGCTCGCCACTTGGAAGATTTTATGGCGGTTAACTGGGCAACGGTTGTGGAATAATTACTAATCCCGGTAGCTCGCGAGAGTCGTCGGGTTTTTTTTGCGCCTGATTTTTGCGCAGGTATAAGTTGTTTTTTGTTTTTGTCGTCTATTTGTGACATTCACACTTTACATTTAGCGTAAAATTTATGTGAGTTTAGTTGAGCGTCGAACTCACACCCATGTACACCCGTCTTTTCACTTCTCCCTCACCGACGCTGCTGCGCTATGCGTGGCGATCTGCCTTAAAACCGTGGACGAGTTTCGACGCCCGTTGGTGAGGGGGCCTATTTTTTACCGAACACCGTTTAACTTACCCCGAACCAATCTTTTTATGAATAGACTGACGTGAACGAGCAACAACCACCCAAGCCAACGCTCTGCAAATCGTGCGCAGAACTGACTGACAAATCAAACCTCCACCTCGTGTTATGCGGCGGATTAATCGTTGGAGATTATGTGCAGCCCAAGGTGTGGTTGCTGAAAGACAAGGATGATGTGGTGATGACCCGTGACCAGTATCAATGCAAGGGATGTGGGCACAAGCAGGCCGAGGATGTCCACCACCTAACCTACGACCATATTTTTGACGAGTTGCTTTTTGAACTCATAGCGGTCTGCCGCGACTGCCATACCCGGATACACAAGGACTGGATACCCCATGAATAACTCCACCATCTCAATGATCCCTTACGGGAAGGCCACCGACACGACGCCGATTGATTTGAATCAGGCCCTAAAAGACATCGGCAGCAATCGCTGGGCAAAGGAAGTTGCTAGAATTAGGGAGGTATATGACGCGAACGGCGGAGGTGAAGATGGCAAGGCCGCTACGGCACCCCTTAAACTCCGGCTCCCTGGCTTCCTCTTCTCCGGCACATTCAAGCAGCGCGCTGACGACCAACTTATCCAGCACTCTGGGCTACTCTGCTGCGACCTCGACCACCTTGGCGCAGCGGTTGACAATATTAAAGAGCAGGTATGCGCCGATCCGCATGTCTTAGCCGCGTTCAGGAGCCCAACCGGAACCGGGTTGAAAGTAGTCCTGAAGGTTGACCCGACCAAGGATCACAAGAAAGAGTCTTTTATCGCCGCCGAGCAGTTTATGATGGAGCGGTTCGGTCTGGAGATCGACGGGGCCTGCGACAACGTATCCAGAATCTGCTACGTCAGCCATGACCCGGAGATATTTATCGCCGACGATGCCGAGGTCATCCCCTACCCGCCTCCAGTAACTGAATTTAAGCCTACCCCACAGCAGTACACAAATGGGACAGGAACCGGAACATCGCCCGGCGATGAGTACAATGAACGCGGCGACTGGGAAAATGTGCTTCTCAACAAAGGCTGGTCAAAGGTCGGAAGGAATGGATGGCGCAGACCAGATAAAACAGATGGAATATCAGCGACATGGGACAAGGTGGAGAAATTCCCAAGGACTTTTTTCTGCTTCTCTTCATCCACTGAATTTAAAACAGGCAAGGTTTACCACCCGTGGCACATTTACGCGCTATTGGAATGCGGTGGGGACTTTAAAGCTGCGGCAAAAAAACTAGGGGAGCGTGGCTTTGGTAAACAACACAATAAGCCGGCTCCGATGCTACCGCTTGATAAAATGATTAAAGATGTCCGGGGAGAACCCAAAGCTGATAACCCCCCCGAAACCGTGGATGAGTTCGCTAAAGATATCGACAGCCGGCGTGTAACCATTGCGTTAGCCCCGCCAGAGCCAATCACCCGGTTATTCTTAGCCGGCAAGCCGATTTGCACCCCTGGGAATATAACGACGCTGATTAGCCGCGCCAAGACCGGTAAGACGGCTACGATTGGGGCCGCAGTCGCAGCTATTATCGCCGCCCACCACGACCGATCAGGCTTAGATACTTTTGGCTTTACATCTCCCCATACTAAAGAGGCGGTCGTGATGATCGACACTGAGCAGGCGCTATACGATGCCTTTACTTGTCACCAGCGAGCCTTATCGCGAGCCCAGCAGAAAGACGATATGGACTGGCTCTGCCATTATGCGTTCGTCGGGTACGCGGTTGAAAAGCTGAAAAAGGGCTTGGTCTATGTACTCGAAAAAGCCAAAGCAAAGCACGGTGGCGTGTTTATGCTTATTTTGGATGGCATTGCCGACTTCGCTTCCTCAGTAAATGACGAGGCTGAATGCAATCAACTTGTCGGATGGATACGGGAAATATCGGTCACATATGACTGCCCGGTGATCTGTGTCATCCACTCAAACGAAGGAGTAAAGACAGGCGACGACGGACGCGGGCACCTCGGGAAACAACTCACCCGAAAAGCTGAATCAAACCTACTTTTGAAAAAGACCGGCGAAATCACAGTGGTTACTTCAGAGAAACAGCGCAAAGCCCCTATAACAGAATCAGATGGAGTAGCTTTCCAATGGTCAGATATGGAGGGCAGGCATGTCTCTTGTAAGGCTGTTCCAAAAAATCAAAATATGGGACGCCCACCAAAGTATGGGTTTAAAGATATTGAATGTGTTTTCCAGAAAGGAGGGTTAGTCGGGCGTCCATTTAATCAAGCCTTACGTGATGCATTGTCGGTTGGGCTCAAAGACCAAACCTTTAGACGGCTTGTAAAAGATGCGGTCGATTGCGGAGATTTAATCAAAGAACCGGCTTCAAATGGCGAGACGTTATTCAGGATTGCTGACCACAAATAACTGTATTTTTGCAACATAAGTCGCGTCATAGTAGATCAAATTGCGACTTATGGGGGTCATTGATTAATAACATTTTGCGAGATATTTCATTATGGGGAAGTTCTTTTTTCTTACACTATTTTTGTGAAAATGGTCGTAATAAATAATGACATACATCTGCTTAAAAATACCATGTAATAACTTATTTGAGTATGGCAAGTTATTAATATGCAGCGAAATAGGCATTATTTGTGTTCCAATATGCATCACTCCCCATAAGTCCCCATAAGTCCCCATAAGTATACTTTCGGGGACTCCCCATAAGTCGCCCCCATAATGGCCTATATACATAGGCCAATACTTATGGGGGCCGACGTTTATGGGGTAGGGCTTTTCATAAGTCCGGGGGATTGAGTTATGGGGATACCTGTTTTTAATTCCCGCTGAATTCTAAAAATACCCGTCTCTACCAAAGTATATCTGAAAACGAGTACACTTCATCCCACTCCCTTAATTACAGAAAATCTTAATTAAGGCGGCCGTGACCTCATCAGGCATCACTCCAGCCTCCGCCAGATCAATTCCTAGCCCCTTTGCGGCCTCGATGGCTACCACGACAGGCTCAACCCCTAGAATCGAACGGAATCGAGGGCTAATGCGTTTTTACGGGGTCTGTATCTTTTCTGAATGGCAAAAAGGAGAGACGGTCCCCATATGTAGTAGGAAAGCGCGCCAGGGTATTCCCCGGAACACCCCGCCGGCCTTTAACTGAGATTGAGTCCTGGTTTCAGCTCGCTCATACGTTATGTCTCATGTCACCTGTGTAAGTGGTTGACAATTGACTTGCGTACAATACTCCATTGTCAGGCAAAATTGCGGTCAAATAAATCGACCAGATTGATATGTACTTAAAAAGCTGGAGATCAATAGGAAGCGAGAGAAAACATATCAACATATCTGTATATGATGATATGAGTGCAAATCCCACTCTAACGTTAGAGTAAGTGGCTTTTGTTTGTAAAATCCTCATATTCCATCATTTACCCGCTTTCCACCTATATAGCGCCACACTTTACCGCAAATAACCATCAATATAGCGCCTAATTCTACTCTAATTAGAGTAGGTGCTGGTAACAGCCCGCAAAAAAGCCCGATCCTGATAACTCACCCCAAAAAATCCCACTTAAGTGCCAGCTTAATTAAGTCTGTGCTTAATTAGCAACTACATTTCTGGGGCATACAAGCAAGCGCTTGGATATTACATAGTCGGGCTTGGCCGGGCTTGCCGGGCTTGGTTTTCCCATCGCTTTAAGACGGCGGCGGGGTTCTTGCGCTTCTCTTTGGCTTTCGAAGAGCGGGCATCTTCAGTTGTCGAAGAACATGAGCACGCGCACGTCTTCCGGTTTGCCCAGCTCAGAGAGCCGGCGAAGCTCATCGAAGAATCCCGTGTCGAGGAAGTCGCGGTATGTGGTCATCTTCCCTCCGCCCGGTTCAGCGGTCGCGCCGCCGTCCCATGCGTTCGGACCGATTTGCTTGGTCACGCGGCGATCCTCCACCGGCTGCGCGTAGTCGAAGGCTTGCAGTTCGGCCAGCGTCAGGTGCGTGAAGCTGTGCGCGTCGCCTTCCCATCGTTCGCGGAGGTCTCTCGCCTCTTGCGTGATGTCCTCCGGCCATTCGCGCCGAGCGCAGATTGGGGGCGTGTCAGAGTAGTTCCGCACGTCTGCCAGAAATCCATACATGCGGTATGTCCGCCAGTCGAAGGCGGGTTTGTCGAGCAGGGCGGCTTTCCAGCCGTCCGGTGTTTTCACTTCGGTGATCGTGTGTATATCGCAGCCCATAGTATTCGTGATTTGAGGTTGAAATTCCTAACATGTGGCCAGACGCAACGCCCCTACGCCGAGCCTCCGGGCCGTGCGTCATCCACGGTGTTCGGGCTTGCCGGGCGAACGCGCTGGGGTCTTTGGACGCCCCCCAAGAGCGCCGTTCGCGCGCCGCGCCGCGTTCTGTGCGGCCGAGTTTGCTTTGCCGCCCTTGCGACCCAATGCCACCGCTGCGGGGTTCTTGCGCTTCATAGTTTTCCGAGCGGAATTTCGACGCAGGAGCCTGGTTGGCCGTTGCGGCCCTGCTTCTCGCAGTATGCCGATACGGTTTCCCATCCGATGCTGGTCCGTAGATCGCGAAGGAAGCGGCGCGCATACCAGCGTTTGCCAGTGAACATGACTTCGCGGGTTTGCTTGTCTGAGTCGTAGAATACGACTTCCGTGTTTTTGCACACGTCGCCAGCGGATCGCAGGATTAGGTATTTAGTCGGCATGATGTTTTACCAGATGGGCGCTTCTGTTTGGCTTTCAGCGATGGCCTCGTTTTCGATGGCTCTATCTATGGCCGCACGCGTGGTGTGAGAGTATTGCTTTGGAAGCAGCCATTCCATGCGGGCGTTTTCCTTTATGAGTAGCGCGCGCAGAGCGCAAACTTCAGTCGCTAGATCGGCGAGCATTCGGCCCTCTCCCGTGCTCACTTCACCCACGAGCCACAGACCGTGGCTCAGTGCGGTTTCGATGTCATGGTGCGTCGGTTTGTTCACGTTAGGAGGCGATGGCGTTGCGGATCGTCTTGGCATCGAGGAAGGCGCCGTGCTTCACGTCGATGCGGCCATTCACAAAATCATTCTTTAGCACCTTCGCCTTGCGATAGACCGCGAGCACCTTCTCGGCTTCGGCCTTCGTGCAGTTGGCGATGTTCTGGACGTTCGCCACGAAGTTGTTTTGCGCGTTCACGATGCGCCGGGCGATGGGATCAAATTCGGATTTCATGCGCAGATAGAAACCTAAGCGGTCTGGTTATTCAAGCTAATTAGGAAAGAAAGTTTCGAGCACGGAAGGCCGGCATGCCAAGTGAGTATACTTTTTTCGCATACTGGCGCTACAAATATTCGCGCTTGACAGACAGCAAGACCTGAGCAACCGCTAGCAATATGAATGAGACGCAGCCGATCCAACTAACAGCAGAGCAGATTAGCGAAGTAATGGGGGCAATGGGGGCGAGAGGCGGACTAGCAGGATCAAGGGAAGCGAAGCAAGCGGCACAAAAAAAGTCTGTTATTGCGCGAAGAAGAAACAAAAGACTGAAACTAAAATCAGTTGCAAGCGCTTGATGATTGGCGGTTGAGTTGTGTGCGCAAAAATAGTGCTATGAAATAGCAAGCGCTTGTTGTATATTACCGGAGTCAGAAGCAGCCCGAGCAATCCCGCTCAAAGCCTCTGACATTTCAACCCGCAACTAAAAAATAAAATGAATATACTGATAAAAGATAACCATATCACCGGTTCATGCTCGCTTGCACATCCGCTAGCGAAGCCAGGCAAGCAGAATGAAAATGTGAGTGTGAAGCAAATCACGAATGTGCCGGAAGGCTTTCCAACTCACAAACTGCTTATACTTTGGAGTAGCACTTGCGATTGCACTTGGTTGAAAAAATCAGGCGATCCAATGAGCGCCGGCCGGTTCGTATTTGATTTTTCAGAACTCGGCGAAGGTAAAATTTTGCTCTCCTAACCCGCAACCCTCAAAGCCCGCAACGCAATGACAACACAAGACCTCCGCTCCATCTCACGTCAGCTCTATGCTGAGCCGGCCCAAACGTTCGCTAATGCACGGCCAATGGTCAGGCCGTCGGATCATATGGGCGCATATACTCAGCTTACCCATGCAGACACACCAAAGGCATTGCGTCCGAATTCACATTCTGAGAATGCCGCAAGAATCCGTAACGCTTGTTTGGTGGCGAAACTTGCAACGCAACTAGATATGGGGTTTGGCGTTAGCGCAATTTCCCGCGCAAATTGGTCAGCACACTTTCGTTATGCCCGTATTACTGGCACGCTCTAACCCTCCGCCCATACGAAAATGACAACGCAAAAACCCAAACATAAAATCGGCGCAAAAATCCGCCTAACGGAAGAGTCGCTTGTGCCCTACGGCGAAAAATGGCGTGCCCGCGAGCTTACTGTATCCGCCATTGCAACGCGCTACATGCCGGCCAAGGAGTTTTTCGCGACAGGTAAGCCCGCTGGATTTCACCCCGGATACGATGAGTCGGCCGGTTGCGCGCTCTATGACCTTAAAGGACTCTCATTCTCGCTCTATGAATGGGAGATAGCCTAACTTTCCCCTCACGCTTAAACCTCAAACCAACCCGCAACAACATGAAACTCCCTAAAAATATCCTCATAGAAAAAGCCTGCTCAGGTGACGCAGCACGCGCTATCTTGAATAGCGCCTATCTGCAAAAGTTGGAAAACCAAATTCATCCGGCAAGGCTGCTTGCGACGAATGGCCGAATCTTGGCCGTAGTACCGGTGTTGATCGGTGAACACGATTCAGCGGGCTATGTAACGCAAGACGCCTTGAAAGCAGCGCGCAAAGCAGCGGCCAAGCTTAACGACATGGAATTTTCGTGCAATAGCGCGCTCACCATAAAGGACGGCCAGACTTTCAGCCGGCCAGAGCTTGGCAACTATCCAAACTGTGACCAAGTAATTCCGAAGGATGAAACGGTTTACAGTGTCTCACTTGATCCTGAATTGCTGCTCTCATTGGCTGAGGCAATCGGCGCTTCCCGTGGTGTTACGCCGGAATTTATCGGTCAGGATAAAGGCTTTTCGTGTGAAGCCTTGCGGGAATCTAAGGGCGGAAAAGGCCAAAGGCGGAAATGCTCACTACTCGCCTGAGTGCATGGATGCTATGGGCGTCATGATGCCAATCATTATTCCAAAATAACGCTAACCCTTTCCCCTATCTCCCTTCACTGCGGCGACGGGCAGAAAATAACAAATCAACATCCCGCAACATGAAAACACCAACCCTCACAAAATTCTGCCAGGCTTACCTAGCTTGCGCCCTTTGGTCATCAAGCGACGGATCAACGCCGCAAGGCGGCGAACCGTTCGACGACAATTATTCAATCTCCGACATTGCCAACGAAGCTATCCAAAAGGCCGTTGCCGACTGCGAAAAGTTTCAGGCCGATAATGCGGCCGACATTGAACTAGCCGAGCTGACGGACGAACGCGCCGGACATTGTTTCTGGCTTAATCGCAACGGACACGGGTCTGGCTTCTGGGATGAATATTCGCGATCCGATGACCGCTGTGTAGCATGTCATCGCTTGTCTGATGCGTCCCATGCAGCCGGATCGTGCGATATGTATATGGGTGACGATGGGGAAATCTATCTTAGCTAACCCTTCCCCCGTCTCTTCGCAAGGGGCGACGGTCAGAAGCAGAGGCAAAACCGCTTAACTTCACATCCCGCAACAGATGAACACAAAAACAAAGCCCGAGACGCTAACCGTCAACGGCATCCGATTTGCCCCGAGTGCATCCGCGCTCGTTGATTCACTTTTCCAATCCGGCGGCACCGCGTCCGGTATTTATTCCAAGCGCAAAAACGGCGTGCTATTCAAGAAAGCAGACGGAACGCCGTTCGTGTTCCTTGTGGCGAATCCCGGCCAATCCAAGTTTTTCGTTTCGTGCTTTCTTCAAAGCGACAACCGCATCCGCTACATGTTCGCCATGACTTCTGAGCATGAAAAGTTTTTTGGCTTCGATCTGTTGCCTTACTCGGCAAAGTCAGATTGCGCCGCTTCTGTTTGGTCAACCCTTAATAACTAATCCCATGCCAACCCCCGCAACAGAACAGAAGCATACGCCTACGCCGTATTCATACGAAGCCAAAGGAACAAAGCTATTTATCGACGGCGCGGATGATTTGACGGTCGCATATTTAGACCGCGCTGGAGTCCGGGATAGAGCAACGTATGAGGCCAACGCCGAGTTTATTGTGCAAGCCTGCAACTCCCATGCCGCGCTAGTGAGTGCGCTATCTGACCTCCTTGCCCAAATCACCGGTCCCGCCATGGTCCATGGCAACGGCTGCGGAAACGACGGGAAGAAAACCGGGCTTTCTGGTGAAGAGTTTAGCGCCTTGCGCAAGGCTAGAATTGACGCTGCTTCATCCGCCCTCGCGCTCGCCACCCTAAACAAATAAAAAACCCGAATTAATCCCATGGCTAACTTCCAACTCAAAACCATTTTCGGCGACGTGATAATCGAGGGCGATTTTTCGTGCATCGCGGACGCTGTTAAAGCGGCGTTAACTTCCAAAAAATCCCTCCGCTCTGCGAACCTCCTCTATGCGAGCCTTAGCTCTGCGGACCTCAGCTATGCGGACCTCCGCTCTGCGGACCTCAGCTCTGCGGACCTCAGCTCTGCGAACCTCAGCTATGCGAACCTCAGCTCTGCGAACCTCCGCTCTGCGAACCTCAGCTCTGCGGACCTCCGCTCTGCGAACCTCAGCTCTGCGAACCTTAGCTCTGCGGACCTCAGCTCTGCGCTTTATGCTCATTCTCAAATCGTTTTTACTGGCCATGGTGAGTGTGGGCGAATGCTGACAGCTATCCAGCTTAAGAAGGACAGCTCTATCTCGTTTTTCTGCGGCTGCTTTACCGGGACTGAAAAGCAGCTTCGCGAGTATATCGACAATGGCGCGGCTCACCTAAAGAAAACGCGGCTGTTGGCGCTAGAAACCAGCCTGAGGCTCATCGTAGCCACTAACGATAAACCTCTCTAACTTGCCTGTTGCGGGCAAAGCCGTCCCGAGGCCAGCCGAGGCGCGGGGCGGTGACGCAACGAAAACTTTAGTCTGACAAAACAAGAAGCCGCTTTTGCTTATGACAAAAAGGCAATCGAAACGCGCGGCGAATTTGCACTAACTAATTTTAGTCACAACCCATAAAAACAACAGCCGGGAGCCACGGCCTAAAAATACGGCGAGAAATAACATGCAAGCAATCATCACAAAATATATCAGCGCGACGAATTACAAGCCGTCGCGAGTCCGCGCCAAATGTGAACGCGGTTCAATAATCCTGTCATGGGACGATGGCCTAGACGTTGAGGGCAACCACCGCGCAGCCTGTGAGGCTTTGTGCGCTTCGTTCATCAAAGAGGATGCAGCCAAGTACGGCACGAGCGAGCGCAACACATGGGCGTTACCAAAAGCGGCAGGACAAATTCCTGACGGGCGTTATGTGTTTGTGTTTCTGCCGCAGGAGCGCGGAACACTTTACACACTCCGTTTCAATGGACGGCTTCGCGGAGCAATCGGCGTGTTTAATGAATTTGAGCAGACTGTCCGCGCCGCCGATCTGGAAGCGGCCAATCTCCGGCTCTATGAAACTCATGACCATATTACCAACGTGCGGGAGGTTAAATAAGATGATCTCTAAAATCTCACTCAAAAAATACGCCTGCAAACGTTGTGGCCATGTCGTCAGCAAGTCAACCAACCACTACGGGGAAACCTACAGCTGGGGCACATTCAGCACATGTCCGGCCTGTCCACCTTGGGCCAAGTATCCGCAATTTGGCGGATCGACCACATGGATTTGCAAAACGAAACAACCAACCAAACGGAAATAACCCGCAACTGAAATGACCGTTTTACTCACCATTACTAAATTATGACCATTTCAACCCTACGAGCCTTAGTCTTCGGCGTGCGCTGCCACGATCTGACAGAAACGAATATTGACGGCCTGACCATGTGGCCAACCGGCATTAACTTCCACACCGATACACGCGATGACGCGCTTACCGAGCTGGCGGAGATGAGGGAGAGTCAGTCCAAGCTAGAGGCCGAATTCAAAGAGCTTGAAGCGGAGGCTATTGAGTTGGGGCGCATGGTTGATGACATGGAGGTTAAGCTTGCTGATACAGCTTGCGCTGACTATCCCGAGACGATGCGGGATTTGGCAGAAGATCGAGACCGGTGGCGCGAGGCGTGCAAACAATGGGCGCAGGCGCATGAACGGATGCAATACGAGGTTACGGCGCTCCGCAAGCGCAAGGGCGTCTCTGTTGGTATCTGCGCCTTTATTAATGAAGTTATGGACGTTGTTCGCACATCAACCACACCAGGGGCAAAAGCACTGAGGGAGAAGCTTAGCAGCTACTAAT
>Ga0214473_10000487_pt1 | contig 56232 bp, 50 predicted proteins | sample RVTome_7_FD_203509 | JGI IMG/M metagenome (GOLD analysis project Ga0214473, IMG submission 203509) | Soil microbial communities from uranium-contaminated site in the Upper Colorado River Basin, Wyoming, United States - RVT98D197 | ecosystem: Environmental > Terrestrial > Soil > Contaminated >... | reverse complement strand
CTAAGTCGGCCCTGACCCATCCGTGTTTCTGGCGCTGGGACGGGCGCGAGTGGCGCCTGCGTACGATGTTTGCGGAGATTCCCCTGCCTCCGGATTGGCCAGTCTTCGTGAGCCATGCGGAGGCATCAGCCTACGCGCGCTGGGCTGGTAAGCGGCTCCCCACGGAAGCGCAATGGCACCGCATGGCCTACGGCACGCCGCAGGGAGATGAGCGGCCGTACCCGTGGGGCGATGCCGTGCCCGACCGGCAGCGCGGAAACTTCGATTTCACCCATTGGGATCCGACGCCCGTGCAAGCCCACCCCCGGGGGAACAGCGCGTTCGGCGTCGCCGACCTGTTGGGCAACGGTTGGGAGTGGACATCGACGCCATTCCGGCCACTGCCGGGTTTCCAAGCCTTCCCGTTCTACCCGGGATATTCAGCAAACTTCTTCGACGGCAAGCACTACGTCATGAAGGGCGGCTCGCCTCGCACGGCGGCGTGCATGTTGCGCCGCTCGTTCCGCAATTGGTTCCAGCCGCATTATCCCTACGTGTATGCCAAGTTTCGCTGCGTGGAGGAGTAAGCCATGGCTGCGCCCGCTCTGTTCTCAACCCAAGGAATTGCGCGCAATCTACAGGCGGATTTCGCCAAGGATGTTCGCGCAGGGCTGACAAAAGCCGGTCAGAAAGAACTGCCTTCGAAATACCTGTATGACGAGCTTGGTTCCGCTCTCTTCGAAGCGATCTGCCTATTGCCCGAGTACGGACTAAACCGTGCGGGCGGAAGACTGATGCGGAGGTGCGCGGAAGAATTCGTGCGGCGCTTGCCCTCGCCGGTAGTCGTGGCCGAACTGGGCAGCGGAAATGGCACGAACACCCGCTGGTTGCTGGAAGCGCTGGCACGCCGCGAGGCCGTTCACTACTTTCCAATCGACATTTCGCCGCTGGCCCTTTCCCGATGCTGGCAGGAACTCGGACAGATTGATTCGGTCAGCTTGGTGGGCCTCGAGCGCGCCTATCTGGACGGCCTCGTGGAAGTGGCGGCGCGCCGCCGTCCAGGCGAATGTCTTCTCGTTCTATTCCTCGGCAGCACCATCGGGAATTTTGACCGGCCCGCCGGAGAAACGTTTCTCTCCCAAGTACGGCAGGTTCTGCAGCGGGGCGACGTCCTGCTGCTCGCGACCGATCTCGAAAAACCGGTTCCACAGTTGCTGCAGGCTTACGATGATCCGACGGGCGTGACCGCGGCATTCAATTTGAATCTGTTGGCGCGCATCAACCGCGAGCTGTACGCCGACTTCGATTTGACCAAATTCCGACATACCGTTCGTTGGAACGAAGACGAACGGCGCATTGAAATGTATCTGCAATCACAAACGGCACAGAGAGTGAATATTCGCGGCGCCGGATTCGAGGTGGCATTCGAGCGCTTCGAGACCGTTTGGACCGAGAGTTCCCACAAGTACAATCCATCTGAGGTTATTGAATTGGCACGCCGTACGGGCTATTCGTGTGAGACGCAGTGGGTCGACCACGAATGGCCCTTCGCTCACACCTTACTCGTTGCTCGTTGACCTCCGGGGGATGACAGTCATCTCTTCGAATTTCCCAACACAGTTTCGATCGAGTGCCCACGGTGGAGAGAACCCAAGGACGTTCCCGAGAGCAGCAGCGTGTACCCGAGAATAGATCGAATCGAGCGGCCCGGGCCACCATTCTGAGTCCAACTTGCCCGGTTTCCGGCAACCGTCTTGGGGTAAAACGGCGTCGAATCAGGGTTGATATGAAAAGTTAACAGCCGAACGCTCTAGCATTCAGCTACCGGGGAACCGGCAAGCTGTTTGTTTTGATTCTAATGCAGCGGCCATTGTAGCTCAATTGAGCCACCGCATCCGGATTGAGTCCAACATCGCGATTCGCCGCACTTTTCCAGCCAAGTCTAAGCTCATCGGTGTTGCCCACAGGGAGAACACCGGAAAGATTGCCGCGTCGCAGTCTATTCGCGCAATCCAACTAGCACCACGCGAATCTGCGGAGTCAACGCTTCAAGCCGGCAGCCCGCAGCATCATCGCGCGCTGGCAGCCCGCGCGAGTTCTGCCCGCACCAGCCGGGCGCCCTCCACCAGCGCCTTCATCTTCCCGAACGCCGACGCGCGGGGCAAATACTTGAGCCCGCAGTCCGGAGCCACCACCAGCCGCTCCGGCGCGACGAAAGGCAGCGCCCGCCGTATCCGTGCCGCCACCACGTCGGGCGTTTCGACTACCGCTGTGGAAAGATCGAGCACGCCCAGGATGATGGTCTTGCCGCTAAGTTTTTCGAGCACCGAGCAATCGAGTGAGGACTGTGCGGTCTCGATGGAAACCTGTTGCACGGCGGATTCCGCCAGTTCGGGGAGAAAGGAGTATCCCGCGGGTCGTTCGTGAATGATGGCGGCGTAGCCGAAGCAGATATGCACGGCTGTGGTCCCCGTCACGCCATCCACGGCCCGCCGCAGGGCTTGGAGGCCATACTGCCGGGCCTTTTCCGGGCGCGCCTGCATGTAGGGTTCGTCCAACTGCACGAAGTCGGCGCCGGCCGCGAATAGGTCCTTGATCTCCTGGTTGATCGCCGCGGCATAGTCCAGGGCCAGGGCCTCCTCGCTGTCGTAATAATCGTTTTGCACCTGCTGGGTCATGGTAAACGGACCGGGCACGGTCATCTTGGTGAGGTGGTCCGTGTTTGCCCGCAGGAATTGCAAATCACGCACCTGCACCGGGTGCTTCCGGCGAATCTTGCCTACGACGCGGGGCACGGGGTTGGGGTGGCCGCTGCGGTCCAGCGCGGTTCCGGGGTTGTCAATGTCCACGCCCTCGAGCGCCGTAGCGAAGCGGTTGGAGTAACTCTCCCGGCGCATCTCACCGTCGGTGATGATGTCCAGTCCCGCGCGCTCCTGATCCCGGATGGCGAGAATCGTAGCGTCGTCCTGCGCTTGCTCCAGCCACTCCGGAGCGACGCGCCACAGTTCCCGCGCCCGGACACGCGGAGGGAAACGCCCGGCCAGCCTCTGGCGATCAATCAGCCAGTCGGGCTGCGCGTAGGAGCCCACGAGAGATGTCGGAAGCAGCGGCATGGCCATGTTCTCAACCTCCCTTCGATATTCTGCATTCTGCGCGCACTATGGCGCACCGCGGACGTCCGCTTCGTTTCCATATGCGACGCGGCCGGCTTGTATTCGGTCGCTGAGCAAAACCGCAGCCGCAGCGCACGCAGCGGGGACCATTCCCGCCAGGAGTATTTGCCTCGGCGTCCACTGCAACGTGAGCAAAAGACCGCCCAACGCGGGCCCGACGATGGAGCCGATGCGGCCGATCCCCAGCGCCCAGCCGACACCCGTGGAACGAATGTGTGTGGGATAGAAAGCGGCCGCCAGCGCATTGATGCCGGCTTGCGCGCCTTGGACCGTGAAGCCAAGAACGATCGTCACTCCCATCAGCAATGAATACGATGCGCCGCTGAAAGCCAGGCCTGCGATCAGCAGTGCCGACACGCCAAACTCGACCATGAGAGTCGAATGGACGCCCAAGCTGTTCATGAGCCGCCCCTCGGCCAGGGCGCCCACCATTCCGCCCAGGCTGAAAAAGAAGACGGCCATGACGCCCGCCGAGGCAGGCATACCGGCCTCTAGCAGCAGCCCGGGAAGCCAACTCACGATAAAATACAGGATCAGCAGATTCATGAAAAAAGGAATCCACAACAGGACCGTTCCTGTCGCGCGTCCTTCGGTGAAGAGTTCTTTGACGGGCGATCCGCCGGACGCCGCGCTCTCCTGTGCCTCTGCGAAGTTCAGGGGCTGTCCGGCAAGCTCGGTTGAAATCTGCGCCAGAATTGCTCTGATCCTCTGGGGATCGCGGCGGCGTACAGTCAGGAAACGTACCGACTCCGGAAGCGCCTTCACCAGAATCACGGCCACCACCAGCGGTAGGATTCCTCCTAGGTAAAAGACCGAGCGCCAGCCCCATAAGGGGATCATCTCCGTGCTTGCCAGGCTTGCCACCATCGCGCCCATCGGCATTCCCGCGAAGAGCATGCCAACCAAGACCGGCTGCAGGCGCTTCGGCGAATATTCGGACGTGAGGGCGACTACGTTGGGCATGGCGCCGCCAAGACCCAGTCCAGTGAGGAAGCGCAGAATGACCAGCTCGTCCAGAGAGTTGATGCGCGCCGTCAACAGGGAAAAAACGGCAAAGGTCACGGTGGAAAGCACCACGGCCCACTTTCGGCCCCAGCGGTCGGCGATGGGGCCGATGGCCATCGCGCCGATCATCAAGCCGGTGAGGCCGGCGGCGAAAACACGCCCGAAGGCCGGCAGCGGAATCGCCAGCGCTTCGGAGATGGGCGGCGCCAGGAAACCGATGCACTGCGCATCAAAACCGTCCAGCACCAGCACCACGCCGCACAGAAGGATGGTCCTGGCTTGGAAGCGGCTGAGAGGCCGCTGGTCGATGATTTCGTTGACTGTGAGCGCGGTTGGGCTGTTGTTCACAATGGCCTCTCCGTCTCTCGCGACGGGTGGTCCCGTTCAGGCGCGCAACCGTGTCTCAGGCAGCTCGTACCCGCACTTCCATGTCGCCGATTCGATCAATGTGCGCGCGCAGCAGGTCCCCGGCATGGATGGGACTCACCCCTTCCGGCGTGCCGCTCAATAGAACGTCGCCTGGAAACAAGGTATAGAACGACGACGCGAACTCGATCAGTTCCGGCACGCCGAGGATCATGTCCCGCGTATTGGCCTTCTGCCGAAGCTCGCCGTTCACGCTGATCGAGAGGTCCAGATTCGACGGGTCCGGAATTTCGTCCGCGGTCACCAGCCACGGCCCCAGCACTGTGTAGGTGTCGATGGATTTCCGCAAGCTGCGCTCCTCGGGGCCGCGCACCGTAATGTCCAGTCCAATGCAGTATCCGGCGATGAAGCGGAGCGCGTCCTTCGCCGCCACGTTCTGGGCCGGCTGGCCGATGACCACGGCCAGCTCCACCTCGTGGTCGGTCCGCCGGTCCGGATGGCGGATGACGATCTCCTGCGACGGCCCGATCACGGAACTGGTGGCCATCAGGAAAAAGCCGGACTGATGAATGGCCTGCATATGGGCCTTGTTCTGATGGTGGAGATCGGCGTCGGAGGTGACCTCCGCCAGATGCTTCTGATAGTTGACGGGCGCGCCCATCACCTTGCCTGGGTTGGCCACTGGGCTCAGCAGACGCACTTGAGACAGCGGCACCGCCGGAACCTTGGCGGCCGCGGCCCGGATGCGCTCACGCAGCGTTGGCAACGACGCAATCAGTGCATCGCCCGGCGGGAACGGGTAGCGGTGGCTCGGCAGAGCGTCCAGCGCCGTCGTTACGTCCTTCACCTGTGCGCCCTCCACCAACCCCGTCCGGTGATCGTCGAAATGACAGAGAATCACGCATCTCTCCCGATGGCAGCCGATAGTACACAAATTCCGGCGGAGCGCAAAATCTCCCGGGCGAATAGAGTGGGTCCGATTCCTACAGGTACGCTTATTGAGGCCTGCCGCTGTAGGGTGGTTGTGTTGCGGTGGCGGCTCACCGTTTCATGCGATAGAATCGCGCTGATTTGCACCTGCCGAGCTGCCCCGGCTCGGTCTTCGCATCAGGCCCGCGGCGGAGGTGGTCATGCTCGAACCCGAATTTGAGAAGTTGTACGGCGACATGGAGCGCAACCACATTAGACCGCTGTGGAGGGAGAACCGCAGCGTGATGCCCAGCCAGCCGCAGCCCAGGACCGTTGCCTGGATCTGGAAATGGTCCCAGCTCTACGACCTCGCCCGCCGTTCCGGAGAGCTGGTAACCCTGGCGCGCGGTGGAGATCGTCGCGCACTCGGCCTGGCCAATCCCGGATTCGGCGGCCTCCCCTACGCCACGGCCACCCTGTGGGCCGCCGTGCAGTGGCTGAACGGCCGGGAAGTGGCCCCGGCCCATCGCCATTCGGCGCAGGCAGTTCGCTTCATGATCGACGGCAAGGGGGCGTACAGCACCGTGCAGGGCGACAAGGTCTATCTCGAACGCGGCGACTTCGCCATCAATCCCCCCTGGTACTGGCACGATCACGGCAGCGAAGGAGACGGGCCGGCCGTGTGGATGGACGGCCTGGACGTGCCACTGAACAACTATCTCGACGCCGTCTTTTTCGAGCCCGGCGTGCGCGACACGCAAGAGATTACCCAGGTGATTGACGGCTCCGTGATGAAGTACGGCCTGGGCCAGTTGCGGCCTGCTTGGGAGGCGCCTGCCAAGCAGTACTCGCCGATCTCCACCTACAAGTGGACGGCGACCGAACGGGCGCTCAACAATCTGGCGAAGGTGGACGCCAGCCCTTTCGACGACGTTGCTCTCGAATACACAAATCCGCACACCGGCAAGCCGGTGATGGATACCATGACGGCCTGGATCCAGATGCTCCGGCCGGGAATCCACACCAAGGCACACCGCCAGGTGAATAGCGCCGTCTATCATGTTTTCGAAGGCCGTGGCGCGACCATCATCGCGGGCGTGCGCTTTGACTGGGAGCAAGGCGACATCTTCGTCATTCCCAGTTGGGCCTACCACGAACACGTCAATGCTTCCAAGACCGAGCGCGCCATTCTCTTTTCCGTTCAGGATACGCCCGTGCTCGTCGCGCTCGGGAAATATCGCGAGGAAGCGCTGGCGACAAACGGCGGGCATCAAGAGGTCAAGGACGTCTTCAACGCCGAAAAGGCGCTGGCTTCCGCGTGACACCCTGAGCAGCAGTCCCAGGGAGAACGCATCGTGAGAAGATATAGAGGTATCAACAAGTACTTGACAGTTCCAGCGCTCAACCTGATAAGGTGGCGCTCTGGGTCCCCTGTTCGCGCGAAATTTTCGCCCTTGTGAGGCAAACTACATGACTCAGTATGACCCTGTGGCCCGCGCGGCCTTCTTTGGATTCGTGGTAGTCTGCCTATCAGCGATTCTATTCGTACCGCTCACGGCGCTTCCAGGACAGTCGCCGAACCCGAGTTCACCGCTACCGAGCGTCACTGTTACGGGTCCCATCGCGCTGACGACCCCGCTGCGCGACCCGGCACACGGCTATCCTTACAACACGACTCCGATGGATCTGGCAAAACCCGGCTACGTAGAGGAAGAGTTCTTTATCGAGGGCAAGGCGGACGCATACAACACGCCTCCAGGCCAAACCGGCAGCGTGAAAGACACCGACCACCCGTTCAAGACTCGCATTGTGGTCCGTCGGCCGAGGTCGGCCTCGAAGTTCAATGGTACGGTGATTGTGGAATGGTACAACGTCTCCCAAGGCCACGACGGCGAATACGACTGGTTCCAGTCGGCCGAGCACATCGTTGGCGCGGGCTATGCCTGGGTGGGAGTCTCCAGCCAGCGTGTGGGAGTGAACTCGCTCAAAGAATGGAGCCCAACTCGCTACGGTACGCTGGACGTCACCGAAGGCGGGAAAATCACCGATGATTCGCTGTCGTACGCCACGTTTACCGCGGCCGCCGTGGCCATCCGCGGCAAGGGAAGTGCCGATGCGATGGGCGGGCTCAAGGCAGTACGGTTGATTGCGATCGGACACTCACAATCGGCCGGTCGCCTCTACACCTATTTCCACTCGATCCACCCGTTGATCCCGAAACTCTATGATGCGGTCGTGCTCCACGGCGGCGGAGGAAAGGTCCGCGAGGATCTCGACGTCAAGGTGTTCAAGCTCCTCAATGAAACCGACGTAACAGGACAGGTAAACAATCGCCAGCCCGATACCAACAAGTATCGTCAGTGGGAGGTCGCAGGGACCTCGCATCTCGATGCAAAGTTCTCGCGGATGCTGGCAGGTCTCGGACTTCGCGTTTCCGGAATGGATCCGGTCGAGGGATCGCCCGCGATCACTGGTCCGACGATCAGCGGCGGCGCCGGCAATGGCCCATCCGGAAATGGCGACGGCGTAGCCGGCGCGAACGTCTGCAAGAACTTGCCGTTTAGCCGCATTCCGGGGCACTACGTATTGGACGCCGTGCTGAATCATACCGCTCGATGGGTGAAGGATGGCACACCACCGCCCATGGCGACGCACATTGAACTCAGACAGCTACCGCCTTTGCTGCCGGACGCACAGGGTGTGAACGGAGCCCGTGGCCGCGGTGGCGCTCCCCAGGGACCGCGCTGGGAAGTGGTCCATGATGAGCTTGGGAATGCGCACGGAGGCATCGAACTCTCGCAGCACGCGGTGCCTACGGCGACCAACACCGGACAGAATGTGGGAGGAGCAGGAGGCGGCGAAGGAAGCTGCAACCTGATGGGCTCGTACGTGCCTTGGGACCAGGCGCGCCTGGCGGCGATGTATCCGACGCACGCGGCTTTCGTGGCGAAGGTCAAGGTGGTCACCGAGAAGAATCTCAAGGCCGGGTACATCTTGAAAAAAGCCGCGGATGCCACCATTGCCGAGGCCGAGCGTTCCTCCATCGGCAAAACAAACGTCAACAAGCGGTGATACCGAAATCGAAATACAGGTTTCAATAGGGATATGCTGCCGCGTAACGTGAAGATTAGGTATTAAATGGCTGTGGCGGAGTGAAACCAAATGAGAGCCAGATTGTTCGTTCCTTTGTTCGCCTTCGCGGTCCTGAGCGCGCTCACCTGGATGTCGCCAATCGCGCCAGTATCGAAAACGGTCTTCGCGCAGCAGCGGGGGGCGCAGCCCGCGGCGCAGGGGCGAGGCCAGCAGGCGGGACCCGGTGTTGCCTTGGGACGAGGGAATACGCCGACATTCGCGGGGCCACCGGCAGGAATGCAGGCGTTGCCAATGGATTTGTTTTCGTCGAAAAACTTCTATAAGGATCAGAACCTTTGGTCGGACCAGCGCTACTTCCGGTGCAATACACCCCGCCAGCTAACGGATATCTGGACCTCGCGCCGTATTGGCGAGAAACCGCCAACATCGGCTGCGTGGGGCGACTGCAGCATAGATTATCCACGAGACAAGATTGTGAGCCCCTACCCCTATAAGTCGGCCAAGGAACATTACGAGGCCTTCTTGGCGGCAGCGAAGGCCAAGGGCGGCCCCACCGTCTATACCAAGGCCACGACGCCGGACTGGGATGGGTATTATGCGCGGGACATGCAAGCGGATCGTGGCGCCGAGTGGATTTGGGGGACCGTCAACCAAGTCTCCACAATTCTGTCTTTACTGACTCCGGAATATCAAAAGCGCATGGTTCAGATGAACTATCACGAGGCCGTGGACAATTCGCCGCAATGGAACGCCTCTTTCTGTTATCCGGAAGGATTCATGCGCTGGTGGTCTCAGTTCTCGGCAGGCGGAAATTTCCAACTCACGATGACCCCGTGGCAGGTCCAGTTCCTGTCCGGCATCGCGGCCAACTTCCTGCGCCAGGTCTTGGCCGGAAAGGAGCACGTGCAGAAGGTCCCGCAGTGGTACGGGGAGACGGTTGGATTCTGGGATGGAACCACTCTGGTTACCTGGACCGCGAATGTTCAAGCCTGGACCCTGTCGCACTCGATGTTCGAATTTAGCAGCAAGCTCGAGACGGTCGAAACCTACAAGCCCGCATACGACGCGAGCGGCACGTTCGTGGGACTCGATCATGAGGCGGTATTTTATGATCCCGAGGCGTTCGTCCAGCCGCTGCATGCCACCTACCGTTTTGTTCGGCAAGCGCCCCCGGACAATCCGACCCGGCGATACTCTTACATCGAGTGTTTGAGCAATCTCCGGAATACGAATGGCAGGCCGACTCAACTTACCTCCGCCGACCCTCGATATATCGACTACTACGGCCGTCCGTGGGCCCAGAACTGGGACAAGAATTTCGAAGTCGGCTGGGATAAGCCGCAGGATTCTCTGCCCCAGGAAATACTCGACATTTTCAAGTAATGAAAAAAAGGACTTGAGCCGCTGCGAAAGCAAGCTCGATTGTTCGCAGCCGTTAATCGAAAGGAGAACACAATAATGAAAAAACAACCCACCAGAGGCTGGATGATCGTGGGACTCCTCGCATTTGTATCCTTGGGTCTCTGCGTCACACCAGCTTTATCACACCACTCGTTCGCCATGTACGATCAGACCAAAACCCTGGTGTTAACCGGCGTGGCCCACCAGTTCGTCTCTCAGGCCAACCATGCCGAAATCCACTTCTATTTGATCGGGCCCGACGGCAAACTCACCATGGACAAAGACGGGAAGTACGTCGATTGGGGCGTCGAGATGGCGGGCGCTGCGGCTATGGCGCAGCAAGGCATTTCGGCGGCCACGTTCCCCGCGGGTACGATATTCAGCGTCAAGCTGAATCCTCTTCGGGATGGCGGTAATTTTGGATCCCGGATTGGTGCCATCGCCAAATGCCCCTGGAAAACACCGCCCGCTCCCGGTAAGACCTGTGACACTGTTAAGGGCAGCGAGCTTCTCGGTGGAACCACGTTCTAAGCGCTGTGGGTCCATGGATGCCGGCGCGACGGCTGTCGCGCCGCCGAAGCGTCTGAGGCCGGAAATATAATGCTGGAAACACGGATCAAAGAAGGCTGACTTGAAGCAATTTGCCGAGTGGCTATCCACAACCTTCCTGAGCGTCTTCATACAAAACCATAACAGTTGGATTATCCCAACGATTCAATCCATTCACATTGTGGGCATTGGAGTGGTACTGGGATCCGTATTGATGATCGATCTCCGCATCCTGGGATGGGCGGGGATGGATCAAACACTGCGGCAAACCATGAGCCGGTTCGCTCCCTGGTTGACAGCCGCGTTGTGTCTGCTCCTGGCAACGGGGATTCTGATGGTAGTCGGGGAGCCCGTGCGTGAACTGTTGACGTTTTCGTTTTGGTTGAAAATGTTCCTGGTGGCCGTCAGCACGCTGACCGCCGCCATTTTCCAAATCACACTCCGGACACACGAACAACAGTGGGAAGAAACACTCGTCAAGCGCAGATCCATTCAGTGGCTGGCGATACTGACGTTCCTGATTTGGGTGTGCGTTATTATCCTGGGGCGCCTGATCGCCTATGACCATGTCTGGGGTTCTTGGTCGCCGGCAACGAAAGCCTAATGGAACGAAAGTGTTAAAGTATTAATGATTTTGGATTAGAACGGGCCAATGGACATTGCCGCGTTTCTCAAATCGCTCGAAGCGTCCGGTCTTGCCACTAGAATTCGTGATTCGCTCTTGCTGTTTCCCCTGATCGAATCGACTCACGTCGTTGGTCTGGCTCTGGTTTTCGGCACGATTGCAATCGTCGACCTCCGGTTGTTGGGAATTGCTTCGACACAGCGGTCGTTCAAGCGGATGGCGTCAGACATCCTGAAGTGGACGTGGGCCGCTTTGGCCTTGACTGCGTTGACCGGGACGCTGATGTTCATTACCAATGCCCAAGTCTACTATCACAATTTCTTTTTCCGAACGAAGATGCTGCTGCTTGTGCTCGCCGGCATCAACGTGCTCGTCTTTGAGCTGACCGCCGGCCGGACGATTCATCGCTGGGATAAGGCTCCGTCAGTGCCTCCTGCGGGCAAAGCTGTGGCAGCCCTGTCACTTGCCATATGGATCAGCGTCATTTTTATGGGTCGTCTAATCGGCTTCACAACCTCCCGAACCGCCGTGGTGGCGCCGCCACCGGCCGGCGTCAATTTCGACGACTTTCTCCAGGGGACGCCGGATAACAGCGGCGCAAACCCAACCGCGCCCCCAGATAACAAGTGAACCGGCGCAGCGTGTGCCGCGCGCAGGGCGCGGCCTATCCGGAGGCGGCTGTGGGGCGATTGTCGCCTGCGGCTTGTTCCGCCTTGTGCAAGGCGAAATCCACCGCCGCCCGGCCGACATTGAATCTATCTATGATTGCGGCAATGCCGAAGCGGTGGAGGGCGTCCGTGGGGCGCTCGTCCACGCGCATCACTCTGGCTTGCGCGTCAATGACCACCGCGCTGCCCTGGGTGACCTCCGGAGGCAGGGTGAGCGAAAGGTCCAGCTTGACTCCCACGGAGAGCCGCTGATCGCTGGTGAAGTAAACGCCGCTGGTGGAAACATCGCGCGTGGTAACGCGAATCTCGCCCGGCGCGGCGTCCAGCGGCAGGCGCTTGACGGTTACTGGCAGAGGCAGTCTGTAACGGTGAGCAACACGGCGTTCTTCCATGGTCAGCCAGCCTCCAGTCGGGTCTCACGCGGCGGCGGGCCTTCGCTACCCCCTCAAACTCCGGAAGGCCCGCCCGATTTCACTCGCCCCGAGTGCTGCCGAGCGCAATCAGCAAACTCCGATGCGCCAACGCAGAGTGATTAGGTGATCTTCAGCAACCTCATCAAGGTCCCGCCGAGTATGGCTTCCTTCTGAGCATTGTTCAGGTAGTTGGCGCGGAGGACTTCGTCAATGCCATCGGGCCAATTGAACGCAATGTCGGTGCCATACATGATCTGCCCGGCACCCATTTCGGCCACCAGATGCCGCAGACCCTCATCGGAAAAAATCATGGTGTCAACCATGAGCTGGTCCTTGAAGTATTCGCGGAACTGCTTCTTGTTCGCGCAGTTCGCGTTACCGCGGACCTGGCAGGCCGCGTCGCCCCGGCCCAGGTAGGATGGCAGGTAGCCTCCGGCGTGAGCCACGCAGATTTTCAGTGAGGGGAACTTGTCCAGCGTGCCGTCATAAATCAAGCGGGAGGCGAAGACCGTGGACTCCAGCGGATTGCCGATAATGTTGCCCAGATCGCCCCTGGTGCCTTGCCAGGCGCCGTCTTTCAGAACGTTGTCCGCACCGCCCGGATGCATGAAGACCAGCGCCCCCAACTCCTGGCACTTGGCCCAGAACGGGTCATACTTCTCCGCTGAGAGCGATTCTCCCCGGCAGTGTCCTCCGACGGACGCGGCCTTCAACCCCAGCTCCTTCATGGCGCGCTCGAGCTGCTGAGCCGCGAGATCCGGAAACTGTAGCGAGGGCGACGACATGGCCATGAAGCGTGTCGGATTGGCTTTGCACAAGGCCGAGAGCCCTTCATCCTGCGCCGCCATGTACCTGGAGACCAGATCACGATCGTCCGAGTTATACCAGTTGAAGCCATTGACGCTCAGCACTGCAATATCAACTCCTCGCGTGTCCATTATCGCGAGGCGCGTCGCGACCGGGTCCGCCGCCGCGCCGCCACGGCCGCCTCCTCGCGCACCAGCCGCTGCGCCGGCCGCTGCGCCCGCACCACCACGGCCTCCACCACCGCCAGCACCGGCCGCCGCTCCTGCGCCACCCGCTGCCGCGCCCGCGCCACCCCGGCCGCCACCGCCACCCGCGCCGGCGGGATTGAGCGCCGGCAAACCCTGAATATTCCAGTGGCAATGAACGTCAATGACCCTCACACGCCGGCCGCCAACCATAACTTTCCCAACCCGCGGAACGGGAGCCGCGGCAGGCGCCTGGGCGGCGGCAACACTCACAAGGTCGCGGCCCATCACCAACGCTCCGGCAGTGACGCCGGCTACAGTCTTGATGAATTCTCTGCGATTCCGCATGGTGTCCTCTCTTCTGGCGGGTCCACCATTATGCTGGGCGGACCCGGACCCGTTTTTTCCGGCGGGCTGTAAGTACAGCCCGCACCCGTTCTCGAAATTCGCGCTCTCCAAATGCTGTGCCGCTGTCCCAGGCACCAACCGGAGTTTCCCCGAGCCGCTTCCCACCAGCCCTTGGTTAGCGGGGAGTCTACTCTTTTTCGCGGGCGCTGTCATCATGGCACTGAAGCACATGGTAGTGGAGCGGTGGTGCCTTGGGTTGTAGCGCGGTCCGCCATTGGGAACTATGGGTCGACAGTTGAAAGTCCAAAGTTGAAAGTTGAAAGTGCTCCCACCCCCCGCTCCTTTTCTGTAAGGCCGGTCGCGCAGAGCGGCGCCCGGGAGTTGGTTGACAGGACCGGAGTTAGCGAACAGGGGGGTCACCCCCCTAGGCTTTTGCAAGAATTTCAAAGCAAAGGGGTTGCGGGAAAAGGAGTTTGTAAGAGTATGAAAATAAAGGGCGGTTGTGGCGCAATGGTCGAGGACCAGATGGGAGAGAATTTGAGATCGCAGAGGTGGAAGTCGGAAGGGTCGAGTTGAAAGTAGAAAGTTGAGGGTTGAGTTGAGAGTTGAAAGTTGAAAGTCGAGAGTCGAAAGAGGAAGTGCCGGCGTGCGAAACATTGGCCGGTAGCAGAAGGCAGTCAGAGGCGGCTCCATCGCTTCCAGGCGTGCGTGGGACGGCGCACGAGCAGCGGGCGCGTGGCGGTCAGGGCATGAGCGAAATGGTGATCCGAAGCGCATACATCTATTATCTCATGCGAGTAAAGTGCAGTTCCCGTTGGAGGATAGTGTTCCGTACGTACGATGTCCAGTGGGATGAAGTCGGATGAAATAGGGGAAAGTTGAATAGTTTGTTGTTGTTGCGTGGCTGCTACGGAGCGAATATCACGGAATCGTCAGCACGTTCGATGTCCAGCGTTTTGCGAAAAAGTGCAGCTAAGTGCTTTGTTTTCTGTGGAGGTTTTTCGGCCTGCGCGGTGCATGGCTGGACATTTAACTTGCGGAACAGTCGAAGCCCTGCGGGAGGTAGGATTCGCCGATATCGAGTGCAAGTTTCCCCGTGGCGACCTTGGCGAGTTTGGCGAGGTCTGCCCTGGCCATAGAGAGTTCGGCTTCCATGACCCTGCGCGTCTCGCCGTCGCACCGCTTCAGCAAACCAGGATGCGCGGTCAGGTAGGAATCGAAGAGACCGGCCAGCGCCAGGATATGCCCTTCCACCTCGGCGCTGAAGGAGGCCAAGTCGGCGGGCTCGACAACTCTGGCCGCAATCTGGATGGGAAGCGCGAAGCTGTGAACCGACTCGCCTAAGCACACCAGCTTGGCTGCCGTCTGAAGCACTTCCCTGGGTGTTAATTCCCGCGCGGGCAGCGCAGATCGGCGAACCGGCGCGACAGGTTGCGGCTGCGGCGGGCGCCTCCGGGCCGCCGCGATGAAGTCGGCGAGCAACCCCTCGGCCTTGACCAGGGCGCGCAAGTCGAGCCCTCCGTTTCTCGACCGCGATTTGTGGCGCTGCTTCACTTAACCCACCCTCCGAAGCATGGACTTGAGCGCCCAGCGGCAGCGGTTGATATCGGCGAGCGTGCGCAACTCGCGCCGGCCGCGCGTCGGGGAGCTGCGCGACGATCCGAGCCAATTCGCAAAAGACTCCTCGGACATTCCGACGCGCTGGCGCAGCTCGTGGATCGCGGCCAAATCGTCGGACCCAGCCATCATTTCAATTGCGGAGGCGAAGCCACGCCGGCCGGCCGTGCCGAGCGCCATCGCCAGCTCGCGCGATGGCCGGCGGCGCGGCGGCATAAGCGGCTGGCCCAAGCTTGTTTTTAGCGATTGAATGAGCTGGCCTGCTTCATCGAAGCGCAGCTCTTTGAATGAAGCGACTTCGCGGCCGAGCTGCGCCGTCACCCAGGCCAGGCGCGCGGCGCGCGGGTCGGCTTCGCCGCCAAAGACGCGCCCGCACAAAGTTTGCAACGCGCGAACTTGAGCGGCTGAAATCATTGGACTTGACCCGCGCCTGTTCGGCCGCACTCGACGAACCATCTCCCCGGCGAAATAGCCGAGACAGCAGCGTAGCTGCCGTCGGCGAAATCAAACTGCAATCTGCCTGCCGCATTGAGGGCGACTGCCAGCACCGTCTGGAGATTCACACAATCCCTGGCGGCGGCTTCCATGCCGGACTCGAAAACCCCAAAGCGCATTTCATCGTGATAGTGGACCCCTTGCGAGGCGCTCAAATCTTTCATGCGGCACCCCCCTGCTGCATCCTATGCTGCTCGATGGCGAAAAAGAGTTGCCGGGCCGAAAGGTACGTGGCGCCGCCCTTGCGGTAGTCGCGCACAGTGCAGTAGCTCGCCAGCTTGGCCGCGCGTTTTTCGCTGAGCGGCCCGATCTCCTCGGTCCATATCTCGCGCAGCTCGGCATCGCTCAGACCCTCAAGCTCAATGAACCTTTGCGTGCGCGAGCGGAGCTGCTCCAGCTCCAGTTGGTGAAACCGCGCCTTGAGATCGTGGCTGCCGGCGAAGATCAGCCCGAAATACGGCGGCTCGTCGAGCAGCTCGCGGATCGTGTCGAGGGCGGAGGTGTCGAGGTGCTGGGCCTCATCGAGCACCAATAGCACGCGCCGGCCGGTGAAGGCGTGGCGCACCTTGCGCAGCATTTGGCCGATCTTGCCACGGCCCACCATGCCGGCTTCGAGCAGGAGTTCGGTGAGCAGGTCGAGCCGCGACATGCGCGGCCGGCAGCGGACGTACAGCACGCGCCGCGCGCTGCCGTTCTTGCCGGCTTCGGCGGCGGCAACTTCGGCGCAAAGCGAAAGCAGCAGGCGCGTCTTCTGTGTGCCCGGCCCGCCGTCGATACAGTAGGCCCAGCCGCGTTTCAGGGCATTGAAAGACGCGGGGCGCACCTTCTTGGCGCTTTCGGTGGGGTAAGTCGTGCCTTCCACCAGGCGCTCGTTGTGCGCAGGCTTGGAATCCATCAGGGAAACCAGCGCGGCTCGCAGCGCCAGGCTGTTAGCCTCGGTGGGGTGATTTGAGCCGTAGGTGCCCGTGCGGAACTGATTGACGGACGTGCGCGAATAGGGACGGCCATCCGCGCGAGTGATTGCGTCGGCCACGTCGGAATCGGTCCAGCCGGTGGCCGCCTGCCAGCGCGCGAAGCGCCCGCGCACAAGCGCCTCGTCGGGTAGGTTCAGGCCCGCGAGTTGGTCTTTGAGTGTGCGCGTTAGCGGCATGCCTAGCCCTCGTCCTTAAGAAAACCGGCGACGAAATCTTCGGCGCATTGTGGCGGCGCCGGAGCGGGCAGAGCCTTGCGCACGCCCGCGCCGGGGATGGCCGCGGGCGGCAACGCGCGGCCGTCCGTGCCCGTGGCAAAGCCGGCCTCTTGCAGCAATATCGTGCGCTCGGACTTCCAGCCCTGCCGCTCGGCGATCACTGCAAGCCACGCCAGGTATCCCGTGAACCTGTTGCGCAGAAAAGCCACGCGGCGCTCGTTGGCCTTGATCGCGTCGCGGGTGATATGCCCGTTCGGGCACTGCGCGACAAACTCCTGGATTTGCAACTCGCCGACAAAAGCCATCTCCTGGGGATCGAGCGCGACGGCGTTCTCCAGCGAGTAAGGATCGCGCAGCACGATCACTTCACTGCCCTTCAGGTCAGAGAGCGCCGCCAGGCTCGATTCCGTTGGTTCGTACCGGCGATTGTCGAGCTGCACGCATCCGCCCTTCTGGACGGTGCGGAGGTCGCGTTCGGCGAGCAGCATGTTCAACAAGCCCGGACCGGCCATCCGCCGCGCGTGCGGCGGGTGCTTTTCTTCGAGAGCCTGTAGGGGCGTGAGGCCGCCAAGATACTTGCGCGGCCGGTTGTTCTCGCGCCGCATCCAGGCGATGCACGCCCCGATGCCCTCGACATCTGTCGGCAGCGGTGAGTGCGGGGCTTTTCCGGCGAGCCACTTGCCGTGCCGTTTTTGCGCGGCTTCGTTGTACTCCGTCCGCCGCGCCGTGGAATTGCCCTGATAGGCGTCGCCGAAAATGCAGTCGAACCTCCGGCTCATGGTCGAAAAACTTGATTCAATCGGCTTGCTCGACGGGCGATAGGGCAGGGCGCGCGTGATGCCGAATTCCACGCCATTGTCTTTCAGGAAGTTGCCCAGCGCCGCGCCGAACTCTCCGCCCAGGTCGGTCCCTTCGAGCACGCGCTGGACTTTTTTGTAATCCTCGCCGTTGTCCCACAGGAAATGCAGTGGGAAACCCCAATCGGCGAGGGCCATGCGCGCTGCGGACATGATCGTGCGCGAGTTGGAGTGCGGCGCGAAGCAATAGCCCACCCATGCACCCGATCCCCAGTCACGCGCGGCCGTGATCTCGACGCGATACATCGCGCCCGGCCGAAGCTCAGGGGAGATCGTGTTCATGGAGTCCACATCTAACCGGCGCCCGTCCATCACAAACCATTCGCCAGGCAGCGGCCTCGTGCGCTGCAAGTGCGGCGCGTCCTCACTGCGCCAGGCGCGCGGCCCTTGGAGGGCCAACGTTTTGAACGGCCGGGGATGGGCGCGAAGAAACCGCCGCACAGTGTCGGCGTGTACTGCGAGGTTGGGAAACTGGCGGCGCAGCGACTCGTACACCAGCCTGTAGCTGCCGACGCGCTCCCCGAAATACTTGTGCTGGGCGAACGCCGCCGCCTCGGGATGCCGCCTGAAAAACTCCCCCTGGCCCTTGCGCGAGACTCTGCACAACGCCGCTTCGGGGTTCTGTTTGGCTTTCAGCGCCCGCTCGAATCGGTTGATGTAGCGGCGCAGTTGCTTCGCCGAGAGGGGCGGCTGCATCTGCGCGCCGATATCGGCCAGGAGCGGCCAGCGCCGCCCGATCCATTCCCTTTTCGTTTCCAGCTCGCGGAACTGGCGGACAGCTTGCGCGATGCGCTCGACATGGGCTTTCTGCTGTGGCGGTACCAGGACGCGTGATTCCTCGGCGCGCGTCCGGCCGAGCAGGGTTGAACTTGGCGCGGACGGAGCAGGCAGCGCCAGAGCGGCCGGCGCGGCGATGGCGGCGCGGCGGGTCATGGCCGCCTCCCTGCGAATCGCAAGAAGTTGACCACCGTGGTGTATGACGGCGGGCGGCCATCGGGATAGAGGTACGGCCACTGCCGCAAGAGAGCCGAGTGAATCGAGCGCACGGTGCGGGCATTGCCAGCGGCGGCCATAACAAACGCTGCGGCGGCGTGGTGACGGCGGAAAAATCTCAAGCGGCCCCGGTCGGAGCGCGGCCGCAGCAGGAGCCCCTCGGGACCGAACTCCTGATATCTTCGCGCCCGCTCACGAAGAGTCCCAACCGAACACCCGACCTGAAAAGCGCGGTGCGCCAGAAGGTCCTCCCAGCCACGAGGGCGGCTCCCGCCGGCCCCCTGACGGAAGGCCAACAGTGGCAGGATGGCCTCCAACCACTCTGCTACGGTCCGACGGCGGGGCTGTGTGCGCTTCCCTGCCCTGGCTCCGGCTGGCGGCGGAATCGAATTGGAGCGGTTTCTGGGCATACCCTAGCCTCTTGGAGACCCAGCTCCTGCCGCCCTCGGTGTCTCGCGAGACGCAGCCCTTCTACGGCCACAGTAAGGGCATCTACGAGCGGTCCCGGTCGCCCGTTTCGACCGCAGCCGGTCGCGGTCATCGGCGGCACGACATTCCGGCGAACAGAAGTAGCTCCGGTAGCCCGGCAGATCGCGCCCGCAACCCTTTCGCACACAGACGCGCCCGCTCTCACTCCGAGCGTCCGTGTGGCCGCGCAGTCGGCCCGTGGCGCTCACGGCTTCCTCCGATTTCGCACGAGCAGCTTCTGCTGCGCGGCTTCGGACAAAACCGCAGCGGCGGCTCGGCCGAGCTGGAAGATTCTCTCGCCATCGCATCCGAGGGCGAAGCTGCGCAACGGGCATTCCTCTGTTGTGTCCAGGAGCGCCGGCAAAAGCAACAGCGGGAAACGTGCCGTTCGCTTGCTTGGCGCCGCGAATTGGCGCAGACTACCGGCCGTGATCTGGCGCTTTAGACGCGCGGTCATCGCGTCCGCAATTTCCTCCACGGACTTAGGAGAGTTGCGAAACGTGATGGCTAGCAGCGCCCGCACCAAGCTATCCGCTTGGGAGTAGTCCAAATCTCGTGTGTTGCGTCTATAGCTCCATAGCATACGATACCAAGGTATGCGCGGGCGGGCTAGGATGTCAAGGGAAAACACGATGCAGCGAGCTGTTCCTGACTGGGCGCGGCGCTTTAGGGCGATCCGCATCAAAGCCGGCAAACAAGCAGACGTTGCAGCTCGCCTGGGGATTGCCCAGCCAAAGGTCAGCGATTACGAACGCGGCCTCTACCGCCCCTCGCCTGAGCTGTGGGTGCGACTCGGAAGAATCGCGGCAAAGAAGTCCAGCGCGGACGCTCGTTGGTGTTATCAGCAGACGGGGATTCATGACGCCGACCTAGGAGAGATGAATCAGAAAACTGCTGAGCTGCTGGACGCTTTGAATTCGGCCAGCCTTCGCGCCGCGAGTGAAGTCTGGAAAAACGACCCCAACAAGCGAATCTTCCGGCCAGTTTTCAATGACTTTGGCCTGACCGAGATGAATGTCGCGTGTTTCGACGGCACTCGCACGGATTTGCGCTCACTGCTGAACCAGGTCGTGCTCGTTGAGTTTTCAGCATCAGAGGGCTGGTGTATGGGGCGGCTGCGCGTTCATCCGTGGCAGGACGGTCGTGGCTGGGATGCTTTGCTCGGTCCTCTCTCAGACCGCACCAACACGCCCATTGGCCTAGGTTCCTGGCCACAACCGGACATCGACCCGAGCATTGACCTTGGCCAGGGCCTTGGTTCTTACGAGCTGACGGCCGAGGGCCGCGTCCTTCAACTGGAAGCCTGCGAACATATTCCGCTGAAGCCTGGGGTCAAGATTCTCGGGCGGGTTACATCCTGGTTTGCCGGGGAGTCGAAGCCCGAAGGATTAGCAGTCAACATGGCCTCGCAGCTCTTGCGTATACGAGAGTCAGAACTGCGGCAGTTAATCAAGAGCGGCGAGATCCGCGCCACGGCTGGCGGTGGAACGCTGCTGGTCAACGAAGATGACGTGATGACCTTCGCTGTCAGAACGGAGATGGAGCAAAAGGGCAAGCTGAAGCCAAAACGTGGGAGGCAGAAGTGAGCGCAAAGAACAGTAAGACCGTCGAATTTAGCGGACGCAGCCGGGCATCCGTGGACAGGGAAGCGATCCTGGTCAGCGGGCGCGACCAGATGCAGGCGCGTGTGGACGCGTTGCAGGGGCAAGTTCGCGAGAAGGAAAGTTGGAAGCAGAAACTGTACGCGGCGATTGCCGCCGGCCGAGGCGATTGGCAGATCCGCGCAGCCGGCGACACGGCCATTGAAATCAAAGCTCTGACCGAAACTGCGAACGGCATCCTGGAAGGCGTCGCCGAATTCAATAAGCGGATCGAGGCCGAGCGCGCCATCCGCCCGGAGCGCGCCAAGATTTGCGGGCAGCTCGCGGATCTGGCCGCAGCGCGACTGGGGCAGGACGGCCAGGTACAGGAAAAGATCAACGCCCTGCGCGCCGCGCTCCGCGAGCGCGGCGAGACCACTGCGCGCATGGCCGAACTGGCCGAACAGGTCGAATTCGCGGGCGACCTGGACAGCCAGCGCGGCGACGAGTTGGCGGCGTCGCTGCCGGCCTTCCTGGAGGAATCCGAGATTCGCACGGCCGATCTGTTGGGCGGGCCCAGTGATGTGTTGATTCGCGCCGTGGCCCGCCAGCGCGTTGACACGGGCGTCGGCGAAAGCCTGCGCCACGTCGGAATCTACGAGCCCGGCCATCCGCTCCTGCTCACGCCGCAGGAATTCGCGCAGCTCAGCCGCACGGACATCAAGCATCCGAAGGCCGGGGCATTCGACGGCCAGCCGATATACACGCTCGCGCCGCAGCGCGTTTGCTCGCAGGAGCAATACGAGAGCGACCTGGCCGAAGCCGAAGCGGAAGGCGTTCCCGTTGGGCGAATCTGGAGCCGCCAGGACGCCGAGCGAAACGGAGTCGCGAAGCAAACGTGGGAGGCCTTCACCGCAGAACAGGAATTCAAGCAGCGCGTTGAAGACATTCGCTCGCGGACGGGGCGCGGATTGGAATTCGCGATCCACACGGCCGAACGCGAACGCCGCGATGGCCGGCGATACGTCTAGTTTTGCGTGACCCCGGCGCCGCAGCGCGCTCGAATCGGGAGCGCGCCCGTCTTGAGAAAACGGAACCCGGCGCCGCGCGGACCTGTTGTTGATTGTCCTTCTTGCAGGCCGCGTTGAGGGGCCACGTAAAGCGCCAAAGGAGCTGCTTGGGCCGTCCATCCCCGGCAGCTCCTCATCGGCGCGCAGGGAGGGGCAATGGCTGAATTCGACAATAGACACGTCGAGATCGTCCTGAGTCGTCACTGCAAATCGCAGGAGTGTAGCGACCTGGCCGACAGGATCGCCGCCGCCATCAAAGGGGTCCGAGAGGAGACTGCCGTGCTGACACATACGCAATACAACGAGGGCCGGAAGCTGCGCGTCGACCCTGAATCCGTCGCGCTGTCCGAGAGCGCGGAAAAGATCATGCGCGAGAGCGAACCGCGCATCACGTTCGGCGAAGCACTGCGCAAGGCGCGGGCCGAGAAATCCAGCGTTAAGTTTAGGGAATCAAATCCACAGCTATTCATCGAAGGCTCAGTCGAATTGAGCGAGCGGGCGGAACAGATCGAGCGGGAGCGCAAGATCAGCTTCGGCGAAGCGCTGCGCATCGCGCGCAGGGAGCGGTAGAAGGCACCCCATGGCAGCGGTAGCCAGCATCCTGATCGAGGTGGACGAGAAGGGCGCGGTCCAGGCGTTCAACCAGATCACCCAGGAAGCCCAGAAGCTGGAGCCGGCGCTGCGCCGCGCCGGCAGCGCCGGCAACGCGGTGATGACCGAGATGCGCGGGCAGACGCGCCAGGCCAACGACGCCGCGCAGTTGCTGGGGCGCACGCTGGGCGTGCAGTTGCCGCGGGAGCTGAACCGCTTCCTGGCCACCTCGAAGACCGTGGGACCCATCCTGGCCGGAGCGTTCAATCTTTCCATCATCGCCGGATTCGCCTTCGCGCTGACGCGCCTGCCGGGAGTGATCGAGAATGTCGTTGAGGGCATCACCGGCTGGAAGGCGGAAACGGAGCGCCAGACAAAACTCCAAGGCGAGCTGAACAAGGTGTTACTGGAATCGCGGGACCGCCTCCGCGACTTCCGCGAAGAACTGTCCCTCATCGGCCTTTCCGGCTCAGCGGCGATGAGCCAGGAAATGCGCAACGTGATGGGGCGGATCGCGCCCGAACAGGCGACGCTCTCCGATTTGATCGCCGACCAGGAGCGCCTGCAAAAGATCGCGGCGGATATCGGCGGCGCCACGTTCACACAGCGGCGCGGCCGAGCCTCGTCGGCGGCGCAGCAGGCGCAGAAAGACCTGGACGAGCTGAAGCCGAAGGTCGAGGCGCAGCGCGGCGTCGTGGACGCGTTGACCAAAGACTATTTGGTGCTGGACGCGAAGATCCGCGACAGCTTCGGAAAAGCGAACCAGGACGCCATCAGCCAGGTGACCGGGCGACTCAGGGAGCAGGAGGAAGCCCTTCGTTTCATTGAAAGGCCCACGGTGCCCACGTTGCTGCGTCCCGACGAAATGCTCTTCGACCGCGGGAAGGCAATGCAGGGCCTCAAAGACTTCGATGAATTCGAGAGGGATTTGCAAGGCCGGATGGACCAGGCGAACGGGCAGTTGCGCGAAGGCAACCGCGATACTGCGGATATTGTCGTGCGCGACTGGATGGCCGCGCGCGACCGCATGGCCGACACGTTCGTCTCGCTGTTCGATGACGTCACCAGCGGCCACATCGGCCGCGCTTTCCAAAACGCTTTCAAGCGCATGATCGCGCAGATGGTGGCCACCTGGGCCATGGGGCAGCAGGCTATGGGCGCGGTAGCGGCCGGGGGCGGAGTATCGGCGGGAGTGGCTGGAGGTGGCGGAGGAGGAGCGCTCTCGACGATTCTCGGCGGGCTGGGGATGGGCGGCCTGGGCGGAGGGCCGGGGGCCACGCCGCCATTCCTGCCGGGAGGCTCGATCCCGGGGCTTCCTCTTTCTGCGGGCCAGGGCGCGGTTGCTGGCGGCGCGCTGCCGGCGGGGGCTTCGCTGGGTGGCGCTGGCGGCACACTGGCCACGGCCGGCGGCGGTGGTTTCCTTTCGCGGCTGGGCGGCGGCGCCGGCGCTCTTGGATTGTTGGCCGGCCTGGGCGTGATGCCGAGTGTCGGTTTTGGCGGTCCGGGGCGCGGCGCAATCAGCGGTGCTATCGGGGCGTTCGCGGCCAGCTCAGTGTTGGGCATGCTGGGCATCGGTACCTCGCTCGGTTTCACGGGCGTGGCCACGGGCTTCAGCGGAACGCTGATGGGCGCCCTGGGGCCGCTCGGTCCCATCGGCATCGGCATCGGTGCGGGGATCGGCGCGCTGCTGGGCCTCTTGGGCAAAGGCAAACAGCGGCGCCAGCGGCACGAAGTTCACATGCAGATGTTCCGCGATCTGCAGCAAATCGAGGACCAGTACAAATTCTTCGGCATTGACTACGGCCAGGCGCGAACCACGATCGACCAAAGTCGCGAGGAGTACGCCCGGCAAATCGCCGATCTGGGCGGGAAGGACCGCGGCCAGTGGGTGGACCGCCACGCCGATTTCACCATCGCCAAGATCAACGAGATCGAGATGGAGCGGCAGCGGCGCGCGGCCCTTCAGTTCGGCCCGGCCATGTTCGAGCGCGGCGGCTCCGTCCTGCCGCTGCATTTCGCGCGCGGCGGAGAAGTGCCGGCCATCCTGCACGAGGGCGAATTCGTGATGCAGAAGTCGGCGGTGCAGCAACAGGGCCGCGCCAAGCTGGAGCGGATGAACGCAGGCGACGGCGGCGCCGGCGGCGGAAACGTGACCAATCACTTCCACATCAAAATGTGGGACACGCGCGGAGCTGAGGACTGGATGCGCAATCGTGGCGGCTACGAACTGATTCAACGTGTTTCTTGGCTTAAGCGCTCGGAGGGGCGGTGAGCGAGGAGCGTTGCGCGCAGGGTGTAAACTGGCCGAGTGAAGCGAGAGCGCAACCCGCCGATGGTGGATTGCCGCATGGACGGAGATGGCGCTAGCTGGGAAGAAATTGGCCGTGCCCTCGGCATTCCTGCACAGCGCGCTCAGCAGATCGCCGCGAAGGCACTCCGCAAACTTCGCAAACAATTCCGCCGGCACTTTCCCGAGCGATTCCAGGATGGCCAGCGCCCAGGTCCAGCCAAGTAGCGCGGCGCCGCCGTGTTTCTTCTTCGGAACGTGCGGCCGGCGCGCCGATCTGGAGAAGGCTGGGCGGAGTGTTTGCCGCCCCTGTTCGTCGCGCCTGCGCGGCGTGGAATTCTGGCTGAAAGAATCGGAGGACCAGTCCGAGCTGCGGCGCCGCGCGGCGCGAGCCGAAAGCGCAGCTCGCGCGCAGTGCCATCTCGAACGGCGGCAGGCTCGCGAAGCCGCTCTCGAGCAGCGGGTGATTGAGCGTAAGACGGCCCGCCGGAGACGCCAGAACAGGCTGAGGGCTAGAAGGTATCGGCGGCGGCACCCAGAGCGCCTCCATGCTCTGGCGGCCAGGCGGTGGCGGCTCCTCTCCCCCGCCGCCAAGCGCGCGAACAGTGACTGCCTCCGCCAGCGTCGCCACCACCCTCCGGGCAGCCTACAAAGCGAACATTAGGCGAAGCCCCCTGGACATCAAGCGTGCGGAATGGACATCGAACGTGCTGATTATGGACATTAAGCGTGCGGCGCACTAGAGGACAACGTGGAGGAGTTGACAGTCGAGAGTCGAAAGTCGAAGGGAGGGATTTCTCGGGCCACATACCGGCCCTCGAAATGACGGACTGCGGGTGATCGACTCCTGGTATTTAGGGGTGGGAAGCGGAAGGAGGAAAAAGCAGGACCCACGCGTAACACCGACGCGTGGGGCACCCACTCAACCACCGTCAAGCGTCGCGCCCCGAGGCCACCCGCCCGAATTGACGGCCAAGCCTCTCTCTGAGGGCGACACCGCACAGCCGAGGTGAACAGCGGGTAGCCGATTGGGCACCGCAAAAGGAGAGCGCGCTGGCCACTATAAGTCTACATAGGTAGACTTATAGTATGGGCAAGGTGATGCGCGTGTCGCAGCAGACCCTGAAGGTGCTTGCCGCTCTGGCGGCGAAACCGACGGGCTCGCATTACGGCTACGCGCTCAGCCGACAGACAGAACTATTGTCCGGTACGCTCTATCCCATTCTCATGCGTCTGGAGCGGCATGGCTGGTTGGAAACGCGCTGGGAGTTTCCGCCACCTGGCGGACGCCCTCCGCGGCACATGTACCGCCTGACCGCAAGCGGGCGCAAGCGTGCGGCGGAAATGATTCGAGCGGCGACCCGACGCGGCGCGCTGCGCCTGGTGCCTCAGCGTGGTGAAACATGATCAAGAGTGATGAGGGAAGACCCCGGGAGATTGCGATGAGGGCCTTCGAGATGGTGGTGCGATTGTGGCCTTCTGATTCGCGCCAGTGGGCCCGCGCAATGCAGGCGGAGCTAACTGAAATGAGCGATTCGAAGGAGCGAATGTTCTGGCTTGCAGGAGGGATCATGGCACTCGGCAAAGCTTGGTGGAATCGGATCGTGTATGGCCGCGATTCGCGGCGCAGCGAGGCTGCGGTCCGCAGACCTGGACTGCTTGCAGCCGGGGCGCTCGTTGCCGCCGCAGTGCTGATCTGCCTGGTGCCGAACTCTCGCGAGGGCCTGCGCACCGTATGGCAAAGCTGGAATCGGTGGAGTCCGGCGACAGACGTCCCCGTCCTGACAAGGATCGCACACGAAGCCGAAGCGAAGGGCGATGCGAAAACGCTGGCTTTTGTCTCGATGCGAATGCCGCCGTCGGAGGAATCGGCGCGGCTCGCGGACGAAGCCGTGGCGCTGGACTCGTCACTGGCTTGGATCTATTCATCACGTAACCTTTTTCAGAGATATGCCGACTCAGGCATCCCGCAAGCGCGACAGTGGGCCGCTAAGCTCAAACAATGGGATCCAGACAATGCAGTTCCCTATCTGGTGGAAGCGGGTTTGCGCGAATCCGATCTCGATCCTCTTTTTGTGCGCAGGGCACGTTCAGCGGACGAAGCACCAGACAAGCGCCTGGCACAGCGTGACGCGGCATGGCTGGCCGCGATGCAGAAGGCATTTGCAGCTCAGCATTACGATTCCTATCGCTCGCGCAGAATCACCCTCGAAAAGGAAGTGCTGGCGGCACGCGGTCTACAGCAAACTGCGCTTGCTGCGAGAGGAATATTCTATTACGACCCGGTAGACCTCCGACCCGTACTCGAATATGGGAAGGTTCTCTCGGCTCGGGCGACGGAAGAACAGCAGCGGGGCGACCCGAAAAACGCTGAGGCCACGGCCTCGGCTCTGGCTCGCTTCGCTGAACGAATTCAGGCAAGTGGTGAAACAGACCTGGAGAAGTTCGTTGCCGCTGATTTGCTGGCACTATCCTATGCCCAGCTCGGACCGATTATGGCGAGCCAACGCCGTCCTGAGGAAGCGGCGCGGTTCTCTTCGCAGAGGAACGAAATAGAGCGGGCGCGAAAGGAACGCGTGCGGATTGTCCAAACACGGAATAAGACCTTCGATGCCGGAGGCATTGTTCTTCTGCACACTGCTGCTGCGGCGGCTGGGTTCTTTGGCGCTGCCACAGTGCTGGCATTGTTTTGGTTGGCTGTGGCAGCGGTTGTTCCGACCGCCCATGCTGGGCGAGTCTATCGCTGGGCCTGTCGGTGGGGACGGTATGCGCCCGTGGGCTTGGTGGGCGCTTTACTCCTGCTCATCGTGGGGTATCGACCCATCGCACGGTTCACGCAGGAGTATCGTTGGAACGCAACAGATGCCATTTCACAGACTTGGTTAGTTTCCCTTGAACTGTTCTGGGGGGCCGTATTGATGGGAAGCGTTGCGGCTGCGGCGCTGTATCTCAGCCGCAGGTTCCTCCGACAGGGAGAAACATCATGAAGGATCCCTATCCTGAAAAACGGCGTGCGTGGGGAAAACTCCTGGCCGCGACGGCCGTCATGGCGCTTGTGGGACCGATGGTGGCGGGCGCGCTGAGGGAGGCGCGGGGCGGGTGGCCGAGAACCGAGTGCACAGAGGGTTGGGGCTGTGGGTGCCCCACGCGTCGGTTCTACGCGTGGGGTTTTTGACCTTCGTGTTGGCGCTCTCGTTCAAGGTACGGGATCGACCGGGACTAGCCCAGGAACACCCGTTGCATAGAACGCAGCACTGCTCCAGATCCATGCGGACGGATCTTTCACGAGTTCTCGTTTGACCGGATTGGCATGCATGTAGTCGAGCTTCTCTCGCCGTTTGTGGGCACTGTGTACATTGAAGTCGTGAAACCTTGGCTGCCAGAAATGCAGCAGGCCGTTTTCGCCTGCGGGAAAGGCTAACTGGCCTGGTGGCGCGAGCCGTGTTTTCCTGCGCAAATCTCGCGAGACACGCTGCTTCAAGGCTTGCAGGATTGTCGACGGGGTGCCTTTGGCGGGTTCGCTTATGAGCAGATGGACGTGGTTGGGCATGACCACGTAACCGACCAGCAGAAATCCGTGGCGCTCGCGCATCGCTGCCAAAGCATGGACGAAGACGTTGCGGGCGTTGGCCGTGCGCAGCAGCGGGAGCCTGCGATAGCAACTAAAGGTCAGAAAGTGCAGATGGCCGAGCCCGTAGTAGCGTTTCAATCCCTTAGGCATGTCAGCAGCCCAAAATCCCCACCCGTAAATACGACGGGTGGGGCACCCTCTCACCTCATTTCGCCTTGGTGACTCCGGGAGTGGTAGCCTCTCGGCGATGGTCCTGTCAACCGGAAACAAAGAAGGGGAAGGGGCCGGGCCACCCGTCCTACTCGTCCACACCAAAATCCCCACCCGTAAGCACGACGGGTGGGGCACCCTCTCGTCTCATTTCGCGTCGGTGACTTCAGGAGTGGTAGCCTCTCGGCGATGGTGCTGTCAAGCGGAAACAAAGAAGGGGAAGGTCGGACTACTCGTCCAGAGCAAAATCCCCACCCGTAAGCACGACGGGTGGGGCACCCTCTCGTCTCATTTGGCCTCGGTGACTCCGGGAGTGGTAGCCTCTCGGCGATGGTCCTGTCAACCGGAAACAAAGAAGGGGAAGGTCGGGCTACTCGTCCGGAGCAAAATCCCCACCCGTAAATACGACGGGTGGGGCACCCTCTCACCTCATTTCGCCTTGGTCACTCCGGGAGTGGTAGCCTCTCGGCGATGGTCCAGGACCCACGCGTAACACCGACGCGTGGGGCACCCACAACCCCTGAAATCGTCTGCGCACTTGGTTCTGCGCCGCCCAGCACTCCAAATCATGAGGGATTCTTCGTCCGCCGCGGGGGACTCAGAACGACGACGAAGCGAGTGTGCATGCGCATCCACGTTGTTTGCAGCGGGCTGCAAGTACAGCCCGCACCCGGCCAATCGGGAGATTGGCGTTCCCGGGATCGAACCAAAGAGGGATTACTGTATGCGGACGGTGCGGGTCTCGAAACCGATGAGGAGGTCAAAGATGGCCAGGACGTGACGGCGGTATTCCACCATGCGGTCGAAATTGTCCCGTAGGCCGGGCTCGCGCTCGGCTTCCCGATGCCACTTGGCCAGAACCTGGGGCGGCACTTCGATATCGCGGCGAAGCTCGTCGGCGGAGTGGCCGCGGAGAAATAGGCCGTAGAAGAAGGCGGCTTCGCGCTGCGGGTACTCGAAGTCCCGCAGGGTTTCTTCGACGATGATGGGCGCGTTCCACATATTTTGCAACGGGTCCGCCATTATGCTGGGTGGACCCGCACCGATTCTTTGCACGGGCTGCAAGTACAGCCCGCACCCGGACAGAAACGGCAGTTTACAGAAAGCAGGGCCAAGGTCAAGGGGAAGGCGCAAATGGCCCTATTTTCGGCTGGTGGCTCGCCGGGGGTTCATGACCCCTGGAGCTTCAGGGCCTGAAGGCCCCCCAGGCCATAGCCATTTGTCGGACCTGAAGGTCCGACCCCCTAGCCGGATGCCCTCCCCATAAAATAAAACGCCGCGGCCGAAGCCGCGACGACGCCGTCCCTTGTTTGCAGCGGGTCCGCCATTATGCTGGGCGGACCCGCACCCGTGCCGCCGGGTCAGATCTGCCGAGCCGATCGCACAAAGTCACGCAGCGCCGAAACATTGGGGCCATACGTGCCCACTCGCACCACGTCCACCGGCAAACCAAGCTGCTCGGCCGCTTCGAGATTGATACCGGCGTCATCCAATTCAGAAAGGCTGAAGCCGACAACGGGCACTATGCGGTTTGCGCCGGAGAGCGCCACAGGCCGTGGCGGCCGCCGCCGCTCCCAAGGGCTCTTCGCTCTCTTCGAGAACTCGTGCCAGTCACGCTTGCGCCACATCGGCCCCCCCTTTCTGGCGCGCCGTCAATCTACATCCCATCAGATGCGGTTCCATGCCATTCGGTCGCCTGACACCCAGGCGATCGAATCCCATATACGCCAGAAAGGCGGTAAGGTCCACACTGCAATCGGTTTTGTTGGCTTCTTTGTTACCTACCTGTTACGGGTGGACGCCAATCGGGAGATTGGCGTTCCCGGGGGTTCCGCTTCGCCGCGCCAATCGGGAGATTGGCGTTCCCGGAAAGGGGGCGGGTCGGGCTATACTTGGGGTTTCGAACGCCCGCCAGGGGACTTTGCCGTCATGTCCAAGCCGGTGATTGTCATCCATTACCATGAGCTTTGGCTCAAGGGCCGGAACCGCAAGTTTTTTCTGGGCAAGTTCCTGCTGGCGCTGCGGCGCTCGCTGGAAGAGTTTCACGTGGAACAGATCCGGCAGCCTGGCGACCGCGTGGTCATCGAGTTCACGGAAGGCGCGCCGCTGGAACAAGTGGTGGCGCGGCTGGAGCGCGTGCTGGGCATCGCCTACTTCGCCGTCGCGCAGCGCCTGCCGCGCGGCTCACAGGATGACGTCGAGGCGCTCTGTCGCGCGGCCTGGGACGAATTGCAGCCGCTGGACTTTTCCACCTTTGCCGTGCGCGCCAAGCGCAGCGACAAGACTTTTCCCGTGCGGGCTTCCGAGATCGAAGTCCGCGTGGGCGCTTACCTGCTCGAGCGGCTGCGCGCCGCCGGCCGCCAGGTGCGGGTTCATCTCGACGCGCCGGAGGTTACCTGCCGCATCGAAATCACGCCCGGACCGATGCTCGTCTATGCGCGAAAAATCAGCGGGGCGGGCGGCCTGCCCTGCAATACCACCGGCCGCATGGTCTGCCTCCTCTCGGGCGGATTTGACTCCGCGGTCGCGGCCTACAAAATGATGCGGCGCGGCGCGCACATGACGTTTGTGCACTTCTGGGGCGGCGGGGCCCGTCCCGGGGAATCATCGGTTCATGTGGCGCGTGCGCTGGTCGAGCGGCTGACGCCTTACCAACTCACGGCCAAGCTGTACTTGGTGCCCTTTGAGCCGGTACAGCGCGAGATTGTGCGCAGCGCGCCGGAGAGCTACCGCCTGCTGCTTTACCGGCGGATGATGCTGCGGATCGCGGAACAATTGGGTCGCAGGAACCACGCGCTGGCGATTGTGGCCGGAGACAGCCTGGGCCAAGTGGCCTCACAGACACTGCAGAACATGGTTGCTGTCGGCGCAGCTTCCGCCATGCCTGTCTTTCGTCCGCTGGCCGGGGACGACAAGCAGGAGATCATTGCTCTGGCGCGACGCATCGGCACGTTCGAAATCTCCGCCGAGCCGTTCCATGACTGCTGCCGTATCCTCCTGCCGCGCAGTCCGGAACTCTACGCTTCGGCCGCTGAACTGGAGCGGGCGGAGGCCGGTTTCGACGTTCCTGAACTGGTGAGAACGAGTGTGGGGACGGCCACGCTTGAGAGGTACACCTTTCACGCTGGGAAAGTTGAGCGAGTGGAGAGTCCCGAACCCGCGGCTGCACCCTTTATTCAGGGCGGGCTGCAAGTACAGCCCGCACCCGTGGAGAAGAAGAGCACTGCCGGGCAATCCTGACGATCCTGGGCCAGCCGCCTGAACCGGCCGCTGGCGCTTTCATTTCGAGCTTCGGCCACCAGCGGGCGAAGCTCCAGCAATCACACCGAAGATATCTTCGCGTTCACAACCCCGGCTCCGGGCTGACCCCTGACTGCCGGCAACAATCGGCGCTATCTAGCTAGTAGCGTCCGCCGCCGCCACCGCCACGCCCGCCGCCGTAACCGCCGCGGCCACCGCCGCCACCACCGCCACGTCCACCACCGCCACCGCCACGCCCGCCGCCACCACCGCCGCCGAAGCCGCCACGTCCACCCCCACCGCCGCCACCTTCGCGAGGCGGACGCGCTTCATTGACCACCACGTTGCGGCCCATGAAGTCGTGGCCGTTGAGCGCTTCGATGGCGCGGCTGGCGTCTTCGTCGGTGTTCACTTCAACGAAGCCGAAGCCGCGCGGCTGTCCCGAGAAGCGGTCGCGCACCAGCGTCACATTGGCCGGCGTCACTCCCGCTTGCCCAAACCACGTCCCGATATCCTCTTCCGTAGCCTGAAACGGCAGATTGCCCACATACAGTTTTTTCACCAGAAAACTCCTTGAAACCTGTGGCAACCCGAATCCACAGGGGTATGGCTGAAGAGGCAAGGCCGACTCCGTGGGCAGTCCGTCCGAACCAGCGCAGGCTACTCCGGCAGGCTGACGCTTCAGCTCTCAGGGCGCATCATCCGCCCAAAGCCCCCACCCGTCAACGAAAAGATATCCCGGCCCCGTCCGCCGGCGCCTTCGTGGGCTCACCGCCGCCGGCGGCGGATTTGACGGGTGCGGGCTGTACTTGCAGCCCGCTGAATAGATGATAGGATTCGCCGCGCAACTTCGTTCAACGACTCGAGGCGCTCCCATGCGCGGCCCACTGCGTGGTTTGATGATGGATTTTCCGCTGACGCTCGCACCGCTGCTCGAGCGCGCCGGAAAACTTTTCGGCAAGGTCGAGATCGTCTCGCGGCGGCCCGACCGCACCCTGGCCCGCACCACCTACGCCGATTTCAGCCGGCGCGCCCGGAAGATGGCCCGGGCTCTGACCGATGCCGGGCTCGGGCGTTGCGACCGCGTGGCCACGCTGATGTGGAACCACTCGGCGCACCTTGAAGCATACTTTGGCGTGCCGGTTGCCGGCGGCGTCCTCCACACACTGAACTTGCGGCTGCACCCCGATGAAATCGCGGCCATCGCCAACCACGCCGGCGGCCGTTTCCTGCTGGTGGATGACGTTCTGCTGCCGCTTTATGAGCAGTTCCGCCCGCGGGTGAAGTTCGAGCGGGTGATCGTCGTGCCGTTTGCCGGCGGGTCCGCTTCCACCGAATCGGGTCCCCACGGCATGCAGGATTACGAGCAGTGGCTGGCCCAGGCTGGCGACGACTTTGTCTGCCCCGCGCTCGATGAAGACGACGCCGCGACCATGTGCTACACCTCCGGCACCACCGGCCAGCCCAAGGGCGTGGTCTATTCTCATCGCGCGCTGGTGCTGCATTCTCTGGCATCTTCCACGGCGGACGCCTTCGGCATCGCGCAGAACGATACGGTGCTGCTGGTGGCCTCCATGTTCCACGTCAACGGCTGGGGCGTGCCGTTTGCCTCGGTGATGTTCGGCGCGAAGCTGGTCTTCCCCGGGCCGCATGCCAATCCGTCGAGCTTGCTTCACTTGATCGAGCAGGAGGGCGTCACCGTCGCATTTGGCGTGCCCACGATCTGGCTGGGCGTGGCCGCCGAACTCGAACGAAATCCCGGCCGCTGGAAACTCTCGCGGCCGCTGCGCATCAATTGCGGCGGCGCGGCTCCGCCCATCGAGCTGATTCGCACGCTCGCCCGTCACAACGTCGAGCTCACGCACGTCTTTGGCATGACCGAGAGCACGCCGCACCTGACGGCCTCACGGCTGCGCTCGTACATGCGCGACTGGCCCGAGGAGCAAAAAGACGCCGTGCGTGCAATGCAAGGGTTCCCCGCGCCGTTTGTTGAAATGCGCGTGATGCGTCCGGCAGTTTTACGCGGGCTGCAAGTACAGCCCGCACCCGAGGACGAAGCCCCGCGCGACGGCAAGACGCCGGGTGAACTCGAGATTCGCGGGCCATGGGTGGCGTCGTCCTACTACAACGCACCCGAAGAAGCCGGCCACTGGACCGCAGACGGCTGGTTCCGCACCGGCGACGTGGCCTGCATGGACGAGGACGGCTACATCAAGATCGTGGACCGCATCAAGGATTTGATTAAGTCGGGTGGCGAGTGGATCAGCTCCGTGGACATGGAAAACGCGCTGATGGGCCATCCCGCCGTGCGCGAAGCCGCCGTCATCGGTGTGCCTCACCCGAAATTGCAGGAAAGGCCGCTAGCCGTGGTAGTGCTGAATGACGGCCAGCAAGTCACGCCGGAAGAGCTGCGCGAGTTCCTTGCCGGCCGTTTCGCCAAGTGGCAGCTTCCCGACGCCATCGTCTTCGCCGACGAAATCCCGCGCACCTCCGTCGGCAAATTCAGGAAAAGCGAATTGCGCGCCCGCTTCGCCAACTGGGAGTGGAAGTTGAGTTGATCACGTCCTATAGCTGGCGTTGATCTGGACGTAGTCGCTGGTGAAATCGCAGGTCCAGACGCGGGCGCGGCCTTTGCCTGCGCGCAAGTCCACCATCACGGGCACTAGCTCGCGCATCATGCGCTTGTGCGCCAGCTTTTCGCTGAACGGATGCGCCGTGCCGCGCCGGCAGGCCAGCAGGCCCCCGAGATACACGTCGGTCCGCTCGGGATCGAACTTCACTCCGCTGCGGCCGGCGGCCGCCAGCACGCGCCCCCAGTTGGGATCGCCTCCGGCAAACATGGTTTTCACCAGGGGCGAGCTGGCGATGGTGCGCGCCACGCGCTCGGCAGCGGTGAAGGTCGGCGCGCCGCGCACCTCGATCTCGATCACGCGCTTGGCGCCCTCGCCGTCCGCAACAATCTGCAATGCCAATGAATGGCACACCTTGTGCAGCGCCGCGAGAAACCGCCGGTAATCGCGGCCCGGCCCGGCCACCACGCGATTTCCCGTAGCGCCGTTCGCCAGCACCAGCAGCGTATCGTTGGTGGACGTATCGCCGTCCACGGTGATGGCGTTGAACGTCGTGCGCGCCACCTTGGAAACGGCGCGCTGCAATACCGACGGGCGAATGGCGGCGTCGGTGACGACGTAGGCCAGCATGGTGGCCATATTGGGATGGATCATCCCCGCGCCTTTGGCGCAGCCCAGCAGGCGCACCGTGCGCGTGCCCAGATGGCAGCGCGCCGCAGCCCATTTCGGGCGCGTGTCTGTGGTCATGATGGCGCGTGTGAATCCGCTGAAATCCCGCGCGCTGCGGGCGGCGTCGCGCGCCAGCGACGGCACGGCGCGCAGTATTTTTTCGACGCGCATGGGCAAGCCGATGACGCCGGTCGAGCAAACCATCACCTGTTCGGGGTCACAACCGGCGGCGCGCGCCACTGCGCGCGCGGTGTCCTCGGCCGCCTGCATCCCGGCGCGGCCCGTCGAGCAATTGGCGTTGCGCGAATTGACGATCACGGCGCGGGTCCGCGCCCCGGCTGCCAGCAAGTGCCGCTTGCAGAGCAGCACCGGAGCGGCCTGCACCCGATTTTGCGTGAAGACTCCGCCGGCAGCGGCGGGTTCATCCGTGACAATTAGGCCAAGGTCCAGGTTGGGCGGCTTTCGCAGGCCGCAATTCACGGCGGCGAAACGAAAACCGCGCGGCAGCGCGGAAGCGGGGGCGGGCTCGGTTTTTTTCATGCCGTAGCGCAGGCTTTGCTTGTCGTGGCCAGCACCGACAGCACCTGCCGCTCGGGACACACCACGGCCACCAGCGTCACCAGCTTGCAGCGGCGGCGCTTCGAGCAGGTGCGGCAGTCGCGTTCGATCTTTTCCGGCACGGTTTCGCGCGGCGCGGCCGAGAAACCGTGGCGCTCGAAAAGCGCGGGCGCATGGGTCACGGCGAAGACGCGCACGGTCTTGCGGCGCCGCGCGGTGCGAATGGCCGATTCCAGCAGGCGGCCGCCCAGCCCGCGTCCTTGCTCGTCCGGACGCACGGCCAGCGAGCGCACTTCGGCCAGATCGGGACCGTATGGCTCGAGCGCCACGCAGCCGAGCAGCCGCTCCGACGCCGTGGAACTTCCAGGCGGGGCGTCCAGCGCGGGCACCAGCTCGGTGAGCACGATGAACCGGCCTAGGTGCGCGCGCACCTCCTCCGGGCTGCGCGGCAGGAGCAAACCCTGCGCCGCATAGTCGGAGATCATCCGGCTGATGGCCGCGACGTCTTCAGGACGTGCCAGGCGCGTTCTCATGCTTGGGCCGCCTCCCATTGCGCCAGGCGGCTGCGGCAATCGGCCAGCGCCTGCTGCACGCGCGAAGGCGCGGTGCCGCCGGGAACGTCGCGGCTCGATAGCGCCGCATCCACGGTGAGCGCCTCGCGCAGGTCGTCTTCAAACAGCGGCGAGAATTTCTTCAGCTCCGCCAGCGGCAGCTCGGCCCAGGATTTTTCCAGGCGTTCGCCCTCGCGCACCAGTTGGCCGATAATTTCGTGCGCCTGGCGGAAGGGCAGCCCGCGCCGCACCAGGTAGTGCGCGGCCTCGGTGGCCAGCAGCGCAGGGTCGGCGGCAGCCTGGCGCAATCGGTCCTCATTCAAGTGCGTGGCGCCGGCGGCGCCGGTGGCGATGCGCACCATGGCCTGCGCCTGATCATGCGCGGCAAAGACCGGCTCCTTGTCCTCCTGCAAGTCGCGCTGATAGCTCGACGGCAGTCCCTTGAGCGTCATGAGCAGCGTCACCAGAGCCGCCGTGACGCGTCCCGTCTTCCCGCGCAACAACTCCCAGGCGTCGGGATTTTTCTTCTGCGGCATCAGGCTGCTCCCGGTGGAATATTCGTCCGGCAAGGCGACGAATCCGAACTCCTGCGACGCAAACAGAACGACGTCTTCCGCCAGGCGCGACAGGTGCGTCGCCAGCGTGGCCAGCGCGTACAGATAATCGAGCGCGAAATCGCGATCGCCCGCGGCGTCCAGGCTATTGGCGGTGATGCCGGCAAAACCCAGCTCGCGTGCCATGGCCATGCGGTCCACCGGAAATGCCGAACCGCCCAGCGCGCCCGAACCCAGCGGGCAGGTATCGGCCATCCGCCGGGCCGCGGCCAGCCGTTCGAGATCGCGGAAAAATGCCTCGGCATGCGCCAGCAGAAAATGCGAGAACAGCAGCGGCTGCGCGTGCTGCAAATGGGTCAGGCCCGGCATGGGCACGCCCATGGCGCGCTCGGCAAAGCCCGCCAGCGCGGCGATCAGTCCGTGCACGGCGCTGGAAGTCTCGCGCGCGGCGTCCTTGATGAACAGCCGAAAATCGGCGGCCACCAGTTCGTTGCGGCTGCGCGCCGTGTGCAGCTTGAAACCCAGCGGGCCCAGCCGCTCGACCAGTGCCAGCTCGACAAAATGATGAACGTCCTCGGCCGGCGAGTTTTCCACCCATCCCGGATCGGCTGCGGCACGCTCGCCGATGGCATCGAGCGCGCCCAGCGTCTGGTTCAGCTCCACGGCAGTCAAAATGTTCACGCGCTCGATGGCTCGCGCCCAGGCGCGGTCCACCGCCAGCTCGTAGGGCAGCAGGCGCCGGTCGAACGGCAGCGAGCGCTGGAATTCGTAGAAAAGCTCGTCCGGCGCGCGGTCGAAGCGCCCGCCCCAGAGCTTGCTCGTACCGGCCGGTTGTGCGCGCGTGTTCACGATGCCGAGTCGCGGGCCGTTGCCGTGACCGGCAAGGCGAAAAGATTGATGAAGCCTTCGGCGTCTTTGGGGTTGTAGTGAGCCATGCTGAAGCTGGCTAGGTCCGTCTTGTACAGCGAATGCGGCGACTGCCGGCGCGTCACGCTGACGTTGCCCTTGTACAGGCGCAGCCCGACGGAGCCGGTGACGCGCTGCTGCACGGTCGAGAAGAAAGCATCCAGCGCCCGGCGGAGCTCCGTGAACCACAGTCCGTAATAGACCAGCTCGGCGTAGCGCAGCGAGAGGATCTGCGCGTAGTGCGAGGTTTCGCGATCCAGGCACAGCGCCTCGAGTTCGCGGTGCGCGAGAACCAACAACGTGCCCCCCGGCGTCTCATACGCGCCCCGCGACTTGATCCCCACCAGGCGGTTCTCGACCAGGTCAATGCGGCCCACGCCGTGCGCCGCCGCCAGGGCATTCAACTCATCAATCAGCGCCACTGGCCCCAGCCGCTTCTCGTTCAATGCCACCGGCGTGCCGCGTTCAAATCCGATCTCGACTTCCGCGGGCTTGTCCGCGGCGCGCTCGGGCGAAAGCACCCACTGCCACATGGATTCCTCGGGAGCGTTGGCCGGGTCCTCGAGCACGCCACCCTCGTGGCTCAAGTGCCAGATGTTGCGATCGCGACTGTAGAGATTGGCCTTGGTCTGCTCGACCGGCACGTTGTGCGCGCGGGCATACGCCAAGGCGTCCTCGCGCGACTGTATCTTCCATTCGCGCCAGGGCGAGATGATCTGCAAACCGGGCGCGATGGCCTTGTAGGCCAGCTCGAAGCGCACCTGGTCGTTGCCCTTGCCGGTGCAGCCGTGCGCCAGCGCGTCGGCGCCGAGCTTGAGCGCAATTTCCGCCTGGCGCTTGGCCAGCACCGGCCGCGCGAACGATGTTCCGAGCAGATACTTGTGCTCATACACCGCGCCGGCGCGCAGTGTGGGCCAGATGTAGCCGGTGATGAACTCCTCGCGCAGGTCTTCGATGGTGGCCGACGACGCGCCCGTGGCCAGCGCCTTGCGCTGCGCCGCCTGCAAGTCCTCCTGCTGGCCGACGTCGCCGATCATGGCGACCACTTCGCAGCCGTAGGTCTCCTTCAGCCAGGGAATGATGATCGAGGTATCCAAGCCGCCCGAATAGGCGAGCACTACTTTGCGGGGCACAGGGTCTCCTTATCAGGTGATTAACGTCAACAAAATGGCTTTCTGCACGTGCAGGCGGTTCTCCGCCTGGTCGAACACCAGCGAGCGCGAAGAGTCCATCACCGCGTCGGTGACTTCGGCGCCGCGGTGCGCCGGCAGGCAATGCATGAAAACGCAGTCCTTCGCCGCCTTCATGAGCAAACGGTCGTTGACCTGGTAGGCCGCGAACGCCGCCTGGCGTTCGGCCGCCTGCAGCTCCTGGCCCATGCTGGCCCAGACGTCGGTGTACACGGCCTTGGCCCCGGCCACAGCTTCCTCGGGCTTGCGGCAGAGCTCGATCTTGCCGCCGGTTTCGCGCGCGGTGCGGCGCGCTTCGGCCACGATTTCGGCCTTGGGCTCGTAACCTGCCGGCGTGGCCACGTGCATCTCGGCGCCCAGCCGCGCGCCGGTGATAAGCAGCGAATGGCAGACGTTGTTGCCGTCGCCCACGTAGGCGAACTTCAGCCCGCGCACGCCGCCGAAGCGCTCTTCAAGCGTGAAGAAATCGGCCAGCGCCTGGCAAGGGTGATAGCGGTCGCTGAGCGCGTTGATCACCGGAACGTTGGCGTGCTGCGCCAACAGCTCCAGCTTGCGCTGCTCGTGCACGCGGGCCACGATGCCCTGCACCCAGCGCGAAAGATTGCGCGCCACGTCGGGAACGGACTCGCGCTTGCCCAGCGGCGACTGCGTGTGATCGAGAAAGATGGCCGAGCCGCCCAGGCTGCCCATGCCCACTTCAAACGTCACCCGCGTGCGCAGCGACGCCTTTTCCATAATCAACGCCACGAAGCGCCCCGCGAGCGCGGTCCGGTACTGCTCCGGATGGGCCTTGACACCGGCGGCCAGCCGGTACAAATCGCGGACACGCGCCGGGCCCCATTCGGACCCGGTCAGCAGATCGGCGGTCAGAGTCGCTGGTACGGGAACAGATGTGCTCATGGCTACCTCGATGCAGCCAGCGTGCGCGGAGAATCCGCCTCGCTGGCCGCGGGTTTCAAGACCGGCCGCTTGGTATCGGTGAACACAGCGGCCAGCCGCGTCAGAAATTCCTCGACCTGCCGTTCGCTTACGATAAACGCGGGCAGGAACCGCAGCACCCGCTCCTGGGTGCAATTGATGAGCAGGCCGCGGCGCAGCGCGGCGGCCACGTACGGCCGGCCTTCCACCGCCAGCTCCAGGCCGATCAGCAAGCCTTCGCCTCGCACCTCGCGAATAAAATCAAACTGCGCGCTCAGGCGCGAAAGTCCGGCCCGCAATTGCGTGCCGCGCGCGCGCACGTTTTCCAGCAGGTCTTCCTCTTCGATCGTGGCCAGAAATTCCAGCGCCACCGCGCACGTCAATGGCCCGCCGCCAAACGTCGAACCGTGCATGCCCGGCGAAAACGCTTCGGCGAAACTCTCCTTGGCCAGGATCGCGCCCAGTGGCAGCCCGCCGGCCAGCGGCTTGGCAACCACCACGATATCCGGCAGCCCCATGTGGCGTTGGTAGCCAAACGGGCGGCCGGTGCGGCCCAGCCCGCACTGGATTTCATCGGCGATCAGCGCGGCGCCGTAGTGCGACGCCAGTTCCCGCGCCCGCGTCCAGAAAGGCCCGCTCAGCGGGCGAATGCCGCCTTCGCCCTGCACCGCCTCCACCACCACCGCGCACACCGAATCGTCAAACTTGGCCGCCAGGTCCGCGACGTCGTTCACGCGCACGAACTCCACCCCCGGAATCAGCGGCTCGAACGGCTCGCGGTATTTCGGCGTATGGGTGATCGAGACCGCCCCCATGGTCCGGCCATGGAAGGAGTTCTCCAGCGCCAGGATGCGTGTTTTTTCCGTGGCGCCCCGCTTGCGCGCCGCCAGACGCGCCAGTTTCAGCGCGCCTTCGATGGCCTCGGTGCCGCTGTTGCTGAAAAAGACGCGGTCCATGCCCGACCATGCCGCCAGCTTGCGCGCCAGCGGACCCTGGTACGGGTGGTGGTAAAGATTCGAGACGTGCATCAGGCGCCCCGCCTCGCGCCGCACCACGCGCACTAGGCGCGGGTGCGCGTGACCCAGCGCGTTCACCGCCAGGCCGCCCACAAAATCGAGATACTTCCGCCCGCGCTGATCGTACACATGACAGCCCTGCCCGCGCACAAAAACCACCGGCGGACGCTGGTAGGTGTTCATCAGATACCGCGCGGTGTCACGCAGCGCGGACGCGGCCGGCAAGCGGCGTTTCGCGCCCGGCGACTTGCGCTTGGCTTTCACTTTTGCGCTCCGGCCGCGGCGGGATGGCTGAACATCACCCGCGTTCCCGCAGAGTCTTCGCCGTTCGCCGCCGACAGCAGCCCGCTCTCGCTCGTTCCGCCCACGATGCGCACCTGTTCGACCCCCGCGGAAAGCGCGCGCTTGCAGGCCTCCAGCTTGAGCACCATGCCGCCGGAGACTTTGTTCTGCCGGATCAGCTCCTCGACCTCGGCGCAGGAGACGGCCTGCAGCACTTTCGGGCCGTCCAGCACGCCGGCGACGTCGGTCAGGAAGATCAGCCGGCCGGCGTGGATGTACTCGGCGCAGGCCGCGGCCATATGGTCGGCGTTGATGTTGTACAGCTCGCCGTCGGCGCCCAGACCCAGGCAGGAGGCTACCGGTATCACCCCCGCGCGCCACAACGACTCCAGAAATTCCACGTTCACTCCGGTCAGATACCCGACGAAACCCAGCGCGCCCGCGGCTTCGTCCTGCGTCATGGGTTCGGCCAGGAAGCTGCCGGCATCGGAAGCGCACAGCCCCACCGCCGGCTGGCCCGCGGCGGAAATGGCCCCGGCCACGCGCTTGTTGAGCAGGCCGCCCAGCACCATGATGGCCACGTCGCGCGTTTCGCGGTCGGTGACGCGCAGGCCGTTGACGAAGCGGCTCTCGATCCCCATGCGCTTGAGCGTGGCGGTGAAAATCTTCCCGCCGCCGTGAACCACCAGCAGTTCGTGGCCCTGCTGCGCCAATTGCGCAATCTGCCGCGCCAGGTTCTGCACTGCATGGGCATCGTCGAGCAAAGCTCCCGCGATCTTGACCACCATTCTCATTGCAGACCCGTGGCCTCCTCGAATCCCAGCATGCCGTTCATGTTCTGCACGGCTTGCCCGGCCGCGCCCTTGCCCAAATTGTCGAGACAGCTCACCACCACCAGGCGCCGGCTGGGGCCGTCCAGCGCGAAACCGATGTCGCAGAAATTCGTATGCGCCACGTGCTGCAGCTCCGGCAGCCGTCCCGCCGGCCACAGCCGCATCATCGGCCGGCCCGCGTAGAATTTCCGGTAGAGCGCCTCCACCTCGGCGGCCTCGCGCGACGAGTTCAGCCATACGTACAGCGTCGAGAGGATGCCGCGCGCCAGCGGCAGCAGGTGCGTCGAGAAGATCACCTCGCCCGCCGCCAGGCCCAGGTGCTCGGTCACCTCCGGCGTGTGCCGGTGCGTGAAAAGCCCGTAGGCGCGGAAATTCTCATCCACCTCGACGAACTGCATCTCGCGCTTGGGCTCTTTGCCGGCGCCCGTCGCGCCCGACTTGCAATCGCAAACAATCCCGCGCTCCCGCGCAATCCAGCCCGCGTCCAGCAGCGGACGCAGTCCCAGGATCACCGAGGTCGGATAGCAGCCGGGGTTGGCCACCAGCTTCGCGCCGGCCAGCTCGCCGCTATACAGCTCGGGCAGTCCGTACACCGCCTCCGCCAGCAGCGACCGCTCCGGCGGCGGCAGCTTGTACCATTGCGTGAAAGTCTGCGGGTCGCGGAAGCGGAAGGCGCCGCTCAGGTCCACCACGCGCAGCCCTTGTTTCAGCAGTTGCGGCACGAATTCGAGTGAGGCCTCGTGCGGCGTGGCCAGAAAGGCGACGCTCGCGCCGCTGGCGGCGATGGCCTCGGCCGAATACGAACGACAGGGAGCCTCTCCCCAGCCGCGAAGCTGCGGAAAGATCTCGCTCAGGCAGTTCACGCCCTTGCTGCCTTCGCGCAGATAAAAAGTGGGTTTGCTGACTTTCGGGTGCCGCAGCAGAAGCCGCGCCAGCTCAAATCCTGCGTAGCCGGTGGCTCCAACGACAGCGACCCGCTGCGGGTCTGTCATCGGAGCATGGCCTCCAATTGCTGTTGTACGGCGCTGCGCGCGGCGCGGGACGGCGTGATGATCAGAACCGTGTCGTCGCCGCCGATGGTTCCGGCGACCCCGCGCAGCCGTCCGCCATCCACGGCCGCGGCCAGCGGCTGCGCCCCGCCGGGCGGCGTCTTGAGCACCAGCAGATTATCGGCCGGGCGCACGTCCAGCAGGTACGCCCGCACGGCGCGCGCCAGCGGCGGCAGCGGCGGGGCGGCTTCCTCGCCCGCCGGCTTGAGCGGCTTATAACCGGCGGAAGTCTTCACCAGCTTCAGCTCGGCGATGTCGCGCGAGAGCGTGGCCTGGGTCACGCGCAGTTTCATCTGCGCCAGCCGCCGCCGCAATTCATCCTGACTCGAAATGGCTTCGCCGGTGATCACTTTGAGTATCTGCCCTTGCCGGAATGTCTTTTGCTTGCCCAAATCCTGCCCCACGAGTTCTTATGCATCTACCTGCATAAATATACGGCCAGCAAAGCGAGGTGTCAATCACAAAATGCGCCGCTACGGCGTCTCCCCAGGCGCCGGAGTCCACACTTCGCTCCGGCCTCAGCGCGGGGCGGCGGCGCGGAAGAACCACTGTTTCGCGAGTTCCGTGGCCGCAACGTACAGCACGGTGATTGCGCATAATGCAGCCAGCAGGCTGCGCGGCAGCGGCACGAAGCTGAGCAGGCCCGCGAACGGAAGGTACGGGATCGCCAGCGTCAGCGCAATGAGTGCCAGCGTGGAAACGAGCAGCAGGGAGCTCGGCCGGCTGCGGAAGAATGGCCGCCGCGTGCGCACCACCAGCGCAATGACCAGCTCCGTGAGCAGCGATTCGACGAACCAGGCGGTGCGAAACAGATCGGGCGCCGCATGGAACACGACCAGCAGGGCGCCGAAGGTCAGAAAGTCGAACGCCGAGCTCAGAAAACCGAATTCCACCATGAACCGTCCGATGAAGCCGATATTCCAGCGCCCGGGGCGGGCCACCAGCTCGGGATCCACGCTGTCGTCCGCCAGGCCCACGGCCGGCACATCGGAAAGAAAGTTATTGAGCAAAATCTGTCCCGCCAAGAGCGGCAGGAACGGCAAGAAGAGTGAAGCCACCGCCATGCTGACCATGTTGCCCAGGTTCGCGCTCATCGTCGTCAGAACGTACTTGAGCGTATTGGCAAACGTCTTCCGGCCCTCCTCGATCCCGCCGCGGATCACGTCCAGGTGGCGTTCCAACAAAACGAAATCGGCCGCCTCCCTGGCCACGTCCACGGCCTTTTCCACGGAAAGGCTGGTGTCGGCAGCGTGCATTGCGGGCGCATCGTTGATCCCATCGCCGAGGAACCCCACGACATGCCCCATCTTTTTCAGGGAAAGGATGATTCGCTCTTTCTGGTTGGGGTCCACTTCCACGAAAAGGTCGGTCTGTTCCGCCACGCGCCACAGGGCCTCGTCGTGAAGCTCGTCCAGGTCCTGCCCCGTGAGCACCCGGTCCGCGGGCATGCCCACCAACGCCGCGATGTTCTGAGTCACCAGCCTGTTGTCGCCGGTGATGACCTTGAGCGACACTCCCAGCTTCGCGAGGTCCGCGATGGCCTCTGCCAAGCCTTCCTTCGGGCGATCCAGGAACGTCAGAAAACCCATGAACGTCAGGGCGCGCTCGTCCTCTCTCCCGTACGAAGCCTGCTCACCCAGCGTTCGGACCGCCACAGCCAGCACGCGGACTCCCCGTCTGCTCCAATCCACAAACCGCTGTTCGAGCCGGGCGATCCGGGCCGGATCGAGCTCGGCGCCGTCGGCGGAATGGGTGCACACTTCCGTCACGTGATGGAAGGCGCCCTTGGTGATGAGACGAACGCCCTCCGGCCCCTGAACGATCACGCTGAGCCGCTTGCGGACAAAATCGAAGGGAATCTCGCCGAGCTTCTGCACGTTGGACAAATCCGGTGTATCCGCCCGGAGGATGGCCTCATCCAGCGGGTTGGCCAGGCCCGTCTGCAGCGCTGCGTTGTACGCGCCCAGGCGCAACACATCGTCCGATTTCTCTCCCGAATCGTCGTACGCGCCCTCCAAGCTCACCACGCCCTCGGTCAGCGTGCCCGTCTTGTCGGTGCAAAGCACATCCATGCTTCCCAGGTTCTCGATCGCGTTCAGCCGGCGTACCAGCACGCCGCGCCGGGCCATGGTCTGCGCCCCTCGGGCCAGGTTGATGCTGAGAATGGCGGGCAGAAGCTCCGGGCTGAGCCCGACGGCCAGCGCCACGGCAAAAAGCATGGTCTCGATGGGCGGCCGCCCGCGGAGCATGTGCGCCAGAAACACCACCAGCACCATGACCAGCATCGCCACGGTGATGAAATAGCCGAATCGCCGGATGCCGCGGTCGAACTCTGTTTCCGGCGGCCGCAGCGTCAGCCGTTGCGCGATGGCGCCGAACTGCGTCGCCCTCCCCGTGCACACCACCAGGCATCGCGCTGTGCCGCTGCGAACGTTGGTGCCCATGAAAACACAATTCGTTCGCCCCGCCAGCGGCGTTGCCGGCGCCACCGCGCCCGCGCGCTTCTCAGCCGGATAACTTTCCCCCGTCAGCACCGCCTGGCTCACGAAGCAATCGGCCGCCTCGATGACCACGGCGTCCGCCGGGACCAGGCTGCCGGCCGAAAGCAGCACGACATCTCCCGGAACCACCTCCTCGATGGGGAACATCTCCGGGACGGCGCCGCGAGCTACCTTGCAGCGCGTGCGCACGCGCGCCCGCAGCGCCGCCACTGCGGCCTGAGCGCTGTACTCCCTGGAAAAACCAACGCCCACGCTGGCGAAAACCACTGCCAGCACAATCACGGAATCTGCCCACTCGCCGGTAAGGGCCGATATCACCGCGGCAAATACAAGAAGCAGCAGAAGCGGATTCCGAAGCTGTCCCCACAGAACGCGCAGCCGCGAGAGCGAGGCGTATTCCCGCAACTCGTTGCGGCCGTACTGCCGCAGCCGGTTAGCCGCCTCGTCCGGCGTGAGCCCCGCAGACGAAGACCCCAGCCGCTGCGCGAGTTCCTGCCAATCGAGAGCCCAATAGTTTTCAATCGCCATCGCGTCCTGACTCGGCCCGCTTTACGCCGAGAGCGGATTGTACGGTAGACTAAGCGGCTGGAGATAATCCGAAATACGACGGAGGATGTTCCGCCATGCACGCAACACCGGCCAAACCCATCACCCCGTTGCCCCAGCGCGACCTCGGCCGCGCCGGCCTGCGCGTCTCCGCGCTGGGACTCGGCTGCATGGGCATGTCCGAGTTTTACGGCTCAACCGACGATACCGAATCCATTGCCACACTCCACCGCGCACTCGACCTGGGAATGAATTTCCTGGACACCGCCGACATCTACGGCTGCGGCCGCAACGAGGAGTTGGTCGGCCGGGCCCTGCGCGGCCGCCGCGACCAGGCCGTCGTGGCCACCAAATTTGGAAACGTGCGCGACAAGGACGGCCGCTGGCTCGGCGTGAACGGCCGGCCCGAGTACATCTTCCAGGCCTGCGACGCCAGCCTGCGCCGCCTGAGCGTCGCTCACATTGATCTGTACTACCAGCATCGCGTGGATGACAAAGTACCCATCGAAGAGACCGTTGGCGCCATGGCGCAACTGGTGGACCAGGGCAAGGTCCGCTATCTGGGACTCTCCGAAGCGGGTGTGCCCACGTTGCGTCGCGCCGCGGCCGTGCATCCCATTACCGCCCTGCAGACCGAATACTCGCTGTGGTGCCGCGACCCGGAGGCCGAAATCCTCCCCGCTTGCCGCGAATTGGGAATCGGATTTGTCGCCTACAGCCCGCTCGGCCGCGGCTTCCTCACCGGCCGCATCCGCAGCCTGAACGATCTCGAGGCCGGCGATTTCCGCCGCAACAATCCGCGCTTCCAGGGCGAAAATCTTGGGCGCAACCTGGCCATCGTCGAGCGCATCTCGCAAATCGCCGCCGAAAAGCAGTGCACCCCCGCGCAATTGGCTCTGGCCTGGCTGCTGGCTCGCGGCGACGACATCGTGCCCATCGCCGGCACCCGCCGCCGCAAGTACCTCGACGAGAACACCGCCGCCCTCAACGTCACTCTCACTCCGGCCGACATGGCCCGCCTGGACCAGGCAGCCCCCGTCGGCGTCACCGCCGGCGAGCGCTACTCCCCCCAAGCCATGAAGCGCCTCAATCTTTAGCCCGACTGGGGTTACAATAGCCCCGCTTTCAACCAGGGCGAAAACCATGTCCATCGCCGTCGGCACACGTCTCGGTAACTACGAAATCCTCGCGCTGATTGGCGTCGGCGGGATGGGCGAAGTCTATCAAGCCCACGACACCAAGCTCGGCCGCGACGTGGCCATCAAAGTCCTGCCCGAGCAATTCGCCCGCGATCCCGACCGCCTGGCCCGTTTCCGCCGCGAGGCGCACGTCCTGGCCTCGCTCAATCACCCCAATATCGCCGCCATCTATGGCCTCGAAGATTCCGGTGAAATTCATTACCTGGTCCTGGAATTTGTCCCCGGTGACACGCTGGCCCAGTAACTCGTCCGAGAAGGCCCTCTGCCGGTTGAAGAAGCCCTCAACATCTGCCGCCAGATCGCCGACGCCCTCGAAGCCGCGCACGAAAAAACCATCATCCACCGCGATCTGAAGCCGGCCAACGTGAAAGTCACGCCCGAAGGTGTGGTCAAGGTGCTCGATTTCGGCTTGGCCAAGGCTTATGCCGACGATCCTACGGAAAGCGTCTCCGGCACAGCGCCGACGCTGACCATGACGCCCACCATGCCGGGAGTGATCATGGGCACGGCGGCGTACATGTCGCCGGAGCAGGCCCGCAGCAAAAAGGTGGACAAGCGCGCGGACATCTGGGCGTTTGGCTGCGTGCTCTATGAGCTGATCACAGGCAAGCAGGCATTTCCCGGCGAGACGCTCGCGGAAATCATCGCTGCTGTACTGAAAGGCGAACCCGATTGGCAATCTCTGCCCGCAGCGACGCCGATGCAGGTGCGCGATCTGCTGCGCCGCTGCCTGCAAAAAGACAAAGCGCACCGCCTGCGCGACGCCGGCGACGCGCGCATCGAGATTCAGGAAGCCCTGTCCGCTCCCGCGACAGCCAGCTCAGCAAACGTCTCACGCATCGCTGGCTGGCGCGGTGCGGCAGTGATGAGCGTGGCGGCACTGCTTGTGGCTGCTATCGCCAGTCTTGCGACTTGGTACCTGAAGCCTGTATCTTCGCCGGCGATGCAGTCGGCGGCGCGCGTGGTGGTCCCACTGCCACCGGGTCAGCGATTAGCAAACTTAAATGCAGGCCACTCTGTGGCTCTATCTCCGGATGGAAGCCGCCTCGTGTATATCGCCACGGCCACGCAGGGTGGTCAGGCTCAGCTCTACTTGCGTCCTATGGATGTCATGGAGGCCAAACCCATAGCCGGCACGGACGGTGCTGGGACGCCTTTCTTCTCCCCCGATGGCCAGTGGATCGGCTTCTCTGCTCTCGGCAAACTGAAAAAGGTCCCGGTGAATGGCGGGTCGGTGTTGACTTTATGCGACGCAGTGGCTGTTCACGGTGGCAGTTGGACTCCTGAAGGCATGATCGTCTTCGCCGATTCGTTGGGGCTTAGGCGCGTCCCCGCGAACGGTGGCGCACCCGACGTAGTCGCTCCCCTCGACCGCGCCAAAGGCGAAATCACCTACGCATGGCCCCAGGTGCTGTCCGAAGCGAAGGCCATCCTTTTTACTGTGTGGACTGGGCCAGGGTTCGATGAGGCGCATATCGTATTGCAATCGCTGGATACAGGCCAACGCCGCACGTTGCTTCAAGGGGCGAGCGGAGGTGGCTACTATGTCCCCAGCGGACACTTGGTCTATGTCCAGGCGGAGAGGCTCATGGCAGTGCCGTTTGACCTGGCTCGCGTCGAAGTGGCCGCAAGCCCGCCAGTGCTGCTTGGCGAGTTGGTCAGGGAGGATGACGGCGCCCACCTGGTATTTTCTGGCGAAGGATCTCTTGCCTATATACCAGGCCCCGGTGGCATCTATTCGGAAACGCGGTTGGTCTGGGTAGATCGGAAGGGAAAGATTGAGCCACTGGCGGCTCCTCCTGGCCCTTACGGCTGGCCTCGGCTCTCGCCCGACGGTCAGCAGGTGGCCTTCGACGTTAACGGTCCTCAAGTTGACGTTTGGCTTTACAACCTAGCACGAGGCACCTCTAGCCGGCTCACATCGGAGGCCGGCAGCAGCCAGCGGCCCATCTGGACGCCGGACGGGAAGCGCGTGACCTATTTGGCCAACCGCGCGGGTTTTCGTAACCTGTTTTGGAGGGCGGCAGACGGTACCGGCTCCGAAGAGCAACTGGTCAAGGGTGACAACCGACAGTCACCCGCTTCTTGGTCACCTGACGGAAAGGTGCTGGCCTTCACCGAATCGAATCCAACGACTGGCAATGACATTTGGATGTTGCCATTCGAAGGAGAGCGCAAGCCACTGCCATTCATCCGAACCGCCTTCAACGAAGGGGCCGCACGGTTTTCTCGGGACGGCCGTTGGCTGGCCTACTCCTCGACTGAATCGGGTCGCTCAGAAATCTACGTCCAGCCTTACCCGGGGCCGGGAGCAAAATTACAGATCTCCACCGAAGGAGGGGATGGCCCGGTCTGGCCTCGCAACGGACGAGAGCTGTTCTACCGCAATGGGAACAAGATGATGGCTGTGGAGATCGCCACGCAACCGAGCTTTTCCGCGGGCACGCCCTCGATGCTGTTCGAGATTTCAGCCACCAGCGGTCAATACGACGTATCCTCGGACGGCCAGCGGTTTCTAATGGTTCAGCAAAACGAACAAGCGACATCGGCCACGCAAATCAACGTCGTGCTCAACTGGTTTGAAGAGTTGAAGCGCCGCGTCCCCGCCCAGAAGTAATAGTTCTTGAAATATCCACCGCTAACTCCCAATTTTCCTTGATGTAGCCCGCCCCGACCCGGTCGGGGCGGGGATTCTTAGCTTGCGGCTTGGGCTCGGCGGAAAAGCGCGGCGAGAGAATCTTCGTAGGGCGCGCGGGCCACGCCGCATTCCGTGATGATGGCGGTGATCAGCCGCGCCGGCGTGATGTCGAACGCCGGATGGGCGGCCTCGACGTCGGGTGCGATGCGCACCCCGCGAAAGTGCGTCACTTCCTCGGCGGACCGCTCTTCGATCGGGATGCGCTCGCCGCTGGGGATCGAGAGGTCCAGCGTGGAGACCGGCGCCGCCACATAGAACGGTACGCCGTTTTCCCGTGCCAGCACGGCCATCGAGTAGGTGCCGATCTTGTTGGCGGTATCGCCGTTGGCAGCCACGCGATCCGCGCCCACCACCACCGCGCTCACATTGGCGGTCTTCAGAAAATGTCCGACCATGTTGTCGGTGATCAGCGTCAGCGGAATCCCGTCCTCGGCCAGCTCCCAGGCCGTGAGCCGCGCGCCCTGCAGATACGGCCGCGTCTCCGGCACCAGCACGCGCAGCTTGCGTCCCTGCTCGATGGCCACGCGAATCACGCCCAGCGCCGTGCCGATGCCGGCGGTGGCCAGTGCTCCGGCGTTGCACTGCGTCATCACGCGGCCGTCTTGCGGCATGAACTCCGCGCCGAAACGGCCAATGGCCTCGTCCGTGGCGCGTTTTTCTTCGTGGATGTGCCGCGCTTCCTCGACCATCGCAACGCGCAGTGCGCCCAGATCATTCTTGGCCGCGACTTCGTCGAATCGCCGTTTCATGCGCTCGATGGCCCAAAACAGGTCCACTGCCGTCGGCCGCGTGGCTGCAATGGTTTCGCAGATCTGCGGAAACTCCGCGCGCAATTCGGCCAGTGACCGCGCCTGCGATCGCAGCACGCCCAGCGCGATGCCCATGGCCGCGGCCACGCCGATGGCCGGCGCCCCGCGAATCACCATGTCGCGAATGGCGCCGGCCACTTCGCGATAGCCGGTGTAGGTGTGCCGGATCAGCTCAGCGGGCAGCCGCCGCTGGTCAATCATGACCACGCCTTCGGGAGTCCACTCGATGGGTTGCGCGACGCGCACGTCACTCCTCTTTCGCACTCCGAGGCCGTTCATTGTAGCTCACGAGCGGAGAAGCACACCTCAGGGGCCGGGAAAAGTTCGCAAGCCGCCGGTAGCGAAATAAAAAACGGCAAAGAGAAGCGTGTTGTAGCCCAGGTGCACGAAGTAACTGGCCACCACCGTTTGGCTGCGAGCGCGAATGTAAGTCAGAATGATGCCCACAGCGCTCAAGAGCGCAACTTGCCTCCAGGCGCCTGCAAGCTGCAGCGAATGAGCCAGCCCGAAAAGCGCGCCGGTGAGCAAAATTCCTGCGGGAATCCCCAGCGATCGCGCGATCACCGGATAGATGCAGCCGCGGAACAGGGTCTCTTCCAGCACCGGCGCCACCACGATTCCCAGAGCCATCATCATCAGCACGCTGGGCCGGTTGCGGAACAGTTCCTCCATCGGCACCCTAAAATCGGGCCCCAGGTCGTAGCTGGCGGCCTGAATCACGATGGCCAGTCCGGCGCCGGTCAGCATGTACCGCACAGCCAACGCGGCTCGCGGCGCCGCGGCAGGGAATGCGTGCCAGCCAAGCGCGGGCCAGAAGGGCGTTGCGCTGCGGCTGCGTACCATCAAGTACAGCAAGGCCAGCGTGGCGCCGGCAAGCAAGGCTTGGCTGATGGCCACGACCGCAACTTTGGCGCTAGCCGATTGCTGGAGCGCTTCGGGTGTAGTTCGCAAGATGGCCGAGCCGGCGGCCAGCGCAAGCTGGAAGAACACTGCGCCTACCGCCAAGTAAAACACCACCAGAATAACTAGGTCGCGCCATCGAAACAGGTGCGGTGCGTGCGCTGGCACGTTCGTTTCGGTCGGCGAGCCCGCTCCGGCGGAGCCGGCGACCGGCTCGGCGTATGCCGGCTGCTCTCGGAGCGGCGTCGGTGTTTCAGCCTCGCGCGGATCGGTTGGGGGTTGTGAATCGAAGGAGTTCACGAGCGTGACTCACCCAGCAGCACTCTAACGGCAGCTTGGGCACGGCGCAAGTTGCAACCCATCGGCATCAGTTTCGTTCACGCTGGTTTCCGGCCGGCACTGCCGTGGCGGCGGAACTCTCATCATCCGGCGCATCCAATACGCGGGCCAGGACCTGTCCGGTGTAGGACTTTTTGTTGCGCGCGACTTGTTCCGGAGTGCCCTGGGCGACGATGCGGCCGCCGGCCTCGCCGCCTTCCGGGCCGAGGTCAATGATCCAGTCGGCCTGCTTGATGACGTCCATGTGGTGCTCGATGATGAGCACGGTGTTGCCCAGGTCCACCAGGCGATTGAGGACGTCGAGCAATTTCTTCACGTCATCGAAGTGCAGTCCCGTAGTCGGCTCGTCCAGAATGTAGAGTGTGCGGCCGGTTTGCCGACGGGAAAGCTCGCGCGCCAGCTTGATGCGCTGCGCTTCGCCGCCGGAAAGCGTGGTGGAAGATTGTCCGAGCTGCACGTAGCCGAGCCCCACGTCCACCAGCGTCTGCAGTTTCTGCTGAATCTGCGGGATGTCCTCGAGCAGGGGAAGAGCGTTCTCCACCGGAAGGTTGAGCAGGTCGGAGATGGACCGGCCCTTGTAGTGGACGGCCAGGGTTTCGGCGTTGTAGCGGCGCCCGCGGCAGACTTCGCAAGTGACGTACACATCGGGCAAAAAGTTCATCTCGATGCAGCGCAGGCCGTCGCCGTGGCAGGCCTCGCAGCGTCCGCCCTTGACGTTGAAGCTGAAGCGCCCCGGCCGGTAGCCTCGCTGGCGGGACTCCGGCAGCCAGGCGAACAGATCGCGGATGGGAGCAAATACGCCGGTGTACGTGGCGGGATTCGAGCGCGGCGTGCGCCCGATCGGCGCCTGGTCAATTTCGATCACTTTATCAATGTGCTTGGCGCCTTCGAGCGCGCGAAATTTCCCGGGCTGTTCCGAGGAGCGGTAGAGTTTTTGCGCCAGCGCGCGGTAGAGAATGTCATTCACCAACGTGGACTTGCCGGAGCCGGAAACGCCGGTGACCACGGTCAGCACCGACAGCGGGAATCGAACCTCCAGGTCCTTCAAATTGTTTGCGGCGCAGCCGAGCAGCGTAAGCGCCTTGCCGTTGGGGACGCGCCGCTGCTTCGGGACGGGAATGGAAAGCGCGCCGGCCAGATAACGCCCGGTGAGCGACGACGGATTATCAATAATCTCGCTGGGCCGGCCCGTGGCCACCAGGTATCCGCCGGCGTTTCCCGCGCCGGGTCCGAGGTCCACCACGAAATCGGCGCGCCGTATGGTTTCTTCGTCGTGTTCGACCACCAGCACGGTGTTGCCGAGGTCGCGCAACTGCTCGAGGGAGCTCAGCAGGCGCCCGTTGTCGCGCGCGTGCAGGCCGATCGACGGTTCATCAAGTACGTAGAGCACGCCTCGCAATCGCGAACCGATCTGCGTGGCCAGGCGAATCCGCTGGGCTTCGCCCCCGGACAAAGTCGCGGCGGAACGGTCCAGACTCAGATAACCGAGTCCCACCGCCAGCAAGAAATCGAGCCGCTCGGCGATATCGGCAAGCGGGCGTCCGGCCACGGCGAGTTGCCGCGGAGCGAGCCCGGCGCGGATCTTGTCCACGACGGGGCGCGCCTCGCTCACCGCCAGCGCCGTGAAATCGGCGATGGAAAGTCCGGCGATCTTGACGGCCAGGCTGGCGGGCCGCAGGCGCCGGCCGCCGCAAGCCGCGCACGGCACCGACGACGTGTATTGCATGAGCCATTCGCGATAGTGCTCCGAGCCCGTATCGGCCAGGCCCGCGTCGAGAATGCTGATGATCCCTGGAAATTTGAATCCCGGAGCAATCCCCCTGCGCCGCGAAACGTTTTCGCCTGCGTCGCCGGCATGCTTGCGGGAACCGCGATCACCGCCGGCGCCGTTTCGCGGCGACGGATATCCGTAGAAAATCAGGTTTTGTATTCGTCTCGGCAGTTTCTCGAAAGGAATGGCCAAGTCGAATCCGTGCGCCCGCGCAGCCAGTTCCAGAGTGTGCCGCAGATAGGGCGAGCCGGAGCCGGGCCGCAGCGCGCCTTCCAAGAGCGGCCGCGTCCAGTCCACGATGATTTTCGCCGGGTCGAAGCCGAACTTCGACCCTAGGCCGTTGCATTCGGGACAGGCGCCGTAGGGGGAATTGAAGCTGAATGAGCGCGGTTCCAGTTGCGGCACGGAAACGCCGCATTCGCTGCACGCCAGTTTTTCGGAGAAGACCTGCTCGCTCCCGTCCACAACCGATACGGTGACCAGGCCGTGGGCCAGCTTGAGCGCGGTGGCCAGCGATTGCCCCAGCCGGCCGGCGATATCCGGCTTGACCAGCAGGCGGTCCACCAGCACCTCGATGGTGTGATTCTTGCGGCGGTCCAAGCGCGGCGGATCGTCCAGCAGGTGCAGAGTGCCGTCAATGCGGGCGCGCGTAAAGCCGGCGCGCGCGAACATCTCCAGTTCGTGCCGGTACTCGCCCTTCCTGCCCCGCACCACCGGCGCCAGGATCATGATGCGGTCGCCCGGACGGGCCAGTTCGCCGCTGAGCACCGACCGAACCACCTGCTCGGCGGACTGCCGCGCGATGGCGCGCCCGCAATCGGGGCAGTGCGGCGTGCCGATCGAGCTATAAACTACCCGCAGATAGTCGTAAATTTCGGTGACCGTGCCTGCGGTGGACCGCGGCGAGCGAGACGTGGTTTTCTGTTCGATAGCAATCGCCGGTGACAGCCCCTCGATCGAATCCACCTCCGGCCGTTCCATCTGGTCCAGGAACTGCCGCGCGTAAGCCGAGAGCGACTCGACGTAGCGTCGCTGCCCTTCGGCGTAAATGGTGTCAAAGGCCAGCGACGACTTGCCCGAACCAGAAAGGCCGGTAATCACCGTAAACGTGTTTCGCGGGATTTCCACGCTGATGTTCTTCAGGTTGTGCTGGCGAGCGCCGCGAACCGTGATATTTTTGATTCCCATACTCGGAGCGTTTATCCCCGTAGCCCGATCCCAGGGACGGCCCCACAGGCGGGCGCGCCGCACGGTGGGCACAATTCACCCAGGATAACCTTTCGAAGTTAGCAAGGCGCCGGACATGGGTCAAGGCGCGCCCTGCGGCAGTGGTCTACTTCCGCGAGCTTTTCCCGATTGTGCTTCTCAGGGGGTCGGAGCTTTAGCTCCGACATTCGCGACCCCATCAAGTCTTGGGCTTTAGCCCCTGAAACTTCAGGGCCTAAAGGCCTGGTTCCAAGTATCGAGCACTTGTCGGACCTGAAGGTCCGACTCCTTAATCCGCGATTGAACAGGATTTTTTTCCCGGACTGGGCCATTTTTACCGCCTCCCCAGGGGTAAAGATGATGATATTGCAGGCACTTAGTATTGGCGCATGGCGTGCGTACCCTGGGATGACGGGGGAAGACGAACCGAGGATCCCTTTAGGGGATTGAGGGCTGGGCCGGTTCGTACTTCCCCCCGACACTGTCCGTCCTCACCACCATCCCACTCCAAGAACGGTCCGCACCGGGCGGAAGTGTGTCTTGAGGTTTCGGCGCAAACTCCTTCAGTCTGCCTCAATCGAGTATTTCCTGAATGTATGCGCGAGCCGGCGGACGTTCGGGGAGATATGGCTGGGGCGGGAGGATTCGAACCTCCACCATCCGCATTAACAGTGCGGTGTCCTACCGGTTGGACCACGCCCCAGTGGGCCTCAGTATTGTACTCAGCGATGTCGGGTTGTGAAGCGCAAAGGCCGGGGCCGCCACTTCTTAGCTTCGCCACTATGCCACTTCGCCACTTCCTCACTGGTGGCCTACTGGATCGCGACAGCCCTCAGGGCTCTTCGACCTCGTACCCGGCTTCGATCCAGGCGCGCCAGCCGCCGTCCATCGAGACCACGTTGCGGTAACCCATCTTCTGGATCGTGTCGGCCGCCAGAGCCGAGCGGTAGCCGCCGCCGCAATAGAGCACGATGGGGGTATGCCCGTCGGGAAGGGCCCGCTCGATATCCCGTTCGATGATGCCTTTGCCCAGGTGCATCGCGCCGGGAAGATGGCCGGCCGCAAATTCGCTTTCTTCGCGACAGTCCACCAGCGCGAAATTCTCCCGCGCGTCCAGACGCCGCTTGACGTCGTCAATGTCACACTCCTTCACGCGCCGCTTGGCCTCGTTCACCAGCTTCAGAAATCCCGGCGAATGCTCCATGCCCTCTGCCTCCGCGTAATCGATAGGAGAGAGTAGCACAGCGGTGGAGGTGCCGCACGTGAGCCAGCTTTCGGTGTCATTCTGTTCGCCGGCCGTTCTTACGGGACGAAGGACCTCTCTGTGGAATAGACCCGAAGCAGTGCGGCTGTGCGGGTGCCCCTCGATAAGAGCGAAGGCGTTGTCAAGGCACAGTTCTGCTCCTCGGTGTGATCAGCACCGCGTCATTGCCAGAGGGGCTGAGGACCGAAGCTCTGGAACTCGCATGGTGAATCAC
>Ga0214473_10000486_pt1 | contig 56295 bp, 50 predicted proteins | sample RVTome_7_FD_203509 | JGI IMG/M metagenome (GOLD analysis project Ga0214473, IMG submission 203509) | Soil microbial communities from uranium-contaminated site in the Upper Colorado River Basin, Wyoming, United States - RVT98D197 | ecosystem: Environmental > Terrestrial > Soil > Contaminated >... | reverse complement strand
CGCCTTGAGGTCGCGCATCAGCGAGTAGAGGTTGCGGTAGGTCAGCGTGTAACGCACGACATCGAGCACCGGCTCGGCGAATCCGGCGCGCACCAGCCCATCGCCGATGTCGTGCATGTCGGCGAAAGGGCTCACGTGCGTGTGGTCATCGACCTCGCGCCAGGCATCGCGCAACTCCATCAGCGTGTCCGGCCCGAGCGTCGTGAAGGTCAGCGCCCCGCGCGGCCGCAACACGCGCCCGATCTCCGCGAATGCCGCATCGAGGTCATCGCACCACTGCAGCATGAGGTTGCAGAACAGCAGGTCCACGCTGGCGTCGGGCAGCGGCAGCGCGAGCGCATCGGCGCAAAGGCGCTCAATGCGCGAAGCCTCATCGTGCCGCGCAGCTTCGCGCAGCATGCCGGGCGCGATGTCCACGGCAATGATGCGTGCGCGCGGCCAGCGCGCACCGAGCGCCAGTGCCGCATGACCGGTCCCGCAGCCGAGGTCCACGACGACTTCCGGATCAAAGGCGATCCAGTCGAGGCGCTCCAGCAATTGCTGGCGCACACGCGCCTGCAGCACCGCGGATGCGTCATAGGTGGCGCTCGCGCGGTCGAAATCGCGGCGGATCGCGACGGCGTCGAGCCGCCCGGGGTTCAGGCCCACCGCATTGTTCCTCCAAGCGGACAGAATTCACGCGCACCGACAGCCTTGCGTCGCGGCAGGCTCGAGGGATGGGGAAGTATTGGAAGGCACTGGGCGACTGTCAATCGCCGTGGTACTGGCAGCTTTGCGACGACGCCGTCGTGCTGCTGCACTGGCTGTTCCCGGCAACCTGCTACCTGTGCCTGGATCCGGGGCAGCCACCCGCACTCGACCTCTGTGCGGGCTGCGAAGGGGACCTGCCGCGAAACGAATCAGCCTGCCCGGTCTGCGCCGCGCCGGTGCCGCATCCATCCGCAAGCTGCCGCCGCTGCCGGCGGCGTGGCCGCGCCTTCGACCTGGCCATCGCGCCCTATCGCTACGGATTTCCGCTCGTGGAGTTGATTCACCGCCTGAAATACCGGGGCCAGCTGCCGATCGCGCGAATTCTCGGCTGCCTGCTCGGTCGTAGAGTGGCGGAGCTGGGTGCGCCGCAGGTTGACGCCATCGTGCCGGTACCGCTGCACGTCGCGCGCGAGCGCAAGCGTGGCTACAACCAGGCGCGCGAGATTGCGGTCTTCGCTGCGCGCGAACTCGGGCTTCCGGTGCGCCACCGGCTCGCGCGCCGCGTCCGCGCAACCGGGGAGCAGGCAATGCTGCCGGCGCACGCGCGGCGTCACAACCTGAAGGACGCGTTTATCGTCAGCGGCAAACCGCCAGAACGTGTCGCGATCGTGGACGACGTGCTGACGACGGGCGCGACCGCGGAGTCGTTGGCGCTTGCGTTGCGACGAGCGGGTTGCCGGCGCATCGAGGTCTGGGCGGTGGCGCGGGCCTGACGGCGCTCAGCCGCGATAGAGGTAATCGAGCGCGAGCCCGACGAACAGGACCAGCCCGAAATAGTGATTGTTGTTGAAAGCGCGGAAGCATGCGTCGGGGTCGCGGTCGCGAATCAGCCACTGCTGGTACACGAATAAGGCGGCACCGACCGCGAGGCCGGCGCGATACCAGATGCCAAGCGAGGCTTCATCGCCCGCGAGCCACAGCGCGAACAGCACCATCGTCTGCATCACGCCGACGATCACGCGATCCGCGTCGCCGAACAGGATCGCGGTCGACTTGATCCCGAGGCGCAGGTCATCCTTGCGGTCGACCATCGCGTACATCGTGTCGTAGACGGCTGCCCACAGGACCACGGCCACCAGCAGGAGCCACGCGATTCTCGGCACCTCGCCGGTCACGGCGGCAAATGCCATCGGGATCGACCAGCCAAAAGCGACGCCCAGGAAGAACTGAGGCAGGTGCACAAAGCGCTTGAGCCAGGGATAGGTGACGGCCAGCGCGCCGCCGGCCGCGGCATAAAGCCGCGCCAGCGGCTCGAGCTGCATCGCGAGCCAAACTGCGACGAGCCCGAGCACGACGAACAGTAACAGGGCCTCGCCCGGCGCGACGCGCCTGGCGGCCAGCGGGCGATCGCTGGTGCGCTTGACGCCCGGGTCGAAATCGCGGTCCGCATAGTCGTTGATCACGCAGCCGGCCGAGCGCATGACCACGACGCCGGCGAGGAAGATCAGCAAAAGCTCCTGGTCGGGCCGCCCGCCACCGGCGATCCAGAGTCCCCATAGCGTGGGCCACATCAGCAGCCAGATGCCGATCGGCCGGTGCAGCCGCATCAGCAGCGCGTACTCGCGGATGGTCCTGCCGATCGCGAGGCCCCCATCGCGCACATGACGCGGCCTGAAGCTGGGCTTGTAGGCCGGATCGCGCCGCGGCTGCGGAGGCGGGACGGGGCGCAGCTCGGCGTTCATCGCAGCGACTCGGGCAGGAAGACCTCCTGCACCAATAGGCGGTCGCCGTCGATGGCGAACCATGAACGGCGCGCCCAAAGCGCGGACGGCGGATCGCTGCGTGCACGCAGCGCGCGCTGATACAGCGCCATACCCGCCGTGATGCGTGCGAACTCCAGCGGCCCGCGCTCGAGAGCCGGCAGCGCCGCAAGCCGTTCACCGAGGGCGGCCTCACCGAGTCTGGCGAGCCAGCCGTGGCGGGCCAGCGTCGCGTGCGGAATCAGCGACTGCGCAAACACCCAGGCGCGGCCGTTGCAAGTCAGCTCGATCTCGCGCACGAAGGCGCTGTTTCCGGCGGCCCCCAGCAATGCGGCTTCGGCAGCGCCGAGCGGCGCCTCCCTCTGGGACACGATCACGAGACCGGTCTGGCCGGCGCAACTGGCCCGCAGCCGGTCCGTCAGGAGCCCCGGCTCGGCAAGCCAGGCGGCCGCTGCGGGCTCGGCCGGCGGCGCGAACGCATCGAGACGCCCGGTCCAGCGGATGAATTCACGGTCGTCCTGAATCGCCGCGGATTGCACGGATCACACCTTCCCGTAACGCGTGGAGGCGCCGATCCAGCGGCGCTTCAACGGGGCAATGTTATCCGCATGCGCGCGCTGCATCACGTCCGCGATCGCCTGGACCCGCGGCAGCAGGTCGGCATCGCGCATCAGGTCGGCGATCTTCAGCTGCATCAGGCCGGTCTGGCGCGTGCCGAGCAGCTCCCCCGGCCCGCGCAGCTCCAGGTCGCGGCGCGCGACCTCGAAGCCGTCGTTGGTCGTGCGCAGCACGGCGAGACGCTGCCGCGCATGGTCCGACAGGGGTGCGTGATACAGGAGCAGGCAGCTGCTGGCCTGTGTGCCGCGGCCGACCCGCCCGCGCAGCTGGTGAAGCTGGGCCAGGCCCATGCGCTCGGCGTTCTCGATGACCATCAGGCTCGCGTTCGGCACGTCGACGCCAACCTCGATGACCGTGGTTGCAACGAGCAGGCCGATCTCACCGGCCTTGAAGCGCGCCATTGCGCGTTCCTTCGCGATGGCCGGCATGCGTCCGTGCACCAGGCCGACGGCAACTTCCGGCAGCGCCCTGGCCAACGCGGCCGCCGTATCCTCGGCCGCTTGCGCTTCCAGCAACTCCGATTCCTCGATCAGCGGGCAAACCCAATAGGCCTGGCGTCCCTGCAGGCAGGCCGCCCGGATGCGCTCGACGATTTCGTCGCGGCGCGAATCCGGAATCACGACGGTCTGCACCGGCGTGCGGCCCGGCGGCAGTTCGTCGATGACCGACACGTCGAGGTCGGCATAGGCCGTCATCGCGAGTGTCCGCGGAATGGGCGTCGCCGTCATGATCAACTGGTGCGGATAACGGCCGTTTGCGCCCTTGTCGCGCAGCCGGAGGCGCTGGTGCACGCCGAAGCGGTGCTGCTCGTCCACGATCACGAGCGCAAGTCGCGCGAAGCGCACCGCTTCCTGGAACAGCGCATGCGTGCCGATCACGAATGGCTGGGTGCCGGCAGCGATGGCTTCCAATGCGCCCTGGCGCGCGCGGCCCTTGATCCGGCCCGACAGCAGCAGCGTCTCGATCCCGAGCGGCCGCAGCCAGCGCGAGAAGTTCTGCGCATGCTGCTCGGCAAGCAACTCGGTCGGCGCCATCAGCGCGGCCTGGTAGCCCGCCTCGATTGCGGTCACCGCGGCGAGCGCCGCGACCACGGTCTTGCCGGAGCCGACGTCGCCCTGCACGAGGCGCAGCATCGGGCTCGCCGCCGCGAGGTCGGCCCTGATCTCCCCGGCGACACGCTGCTGGGCCGCGGTCAGCGGGAATCCGATGGTCTCGAGGAGTTTCCCGGCGAGCTTGCCCGGTACGGCGAGCGGCCAGGCCGGATCGCGCCGGATTTCGTCTCGCAGTGCGCGCAACGTGAGCTGATGCGCGAGCAGCTCCTCGAAGGCGAGGCGGCGTTGCGCCGGATGACGGCCCGCCTCCAGCAGCTCGAGGCGCGCGGCCGGCGGCGGGCGATGCAGGAAATGCAGTGCCTCGCGCAGCCCCGGCAGTTTCAATTCACGCTGCACTTCGGGCGGCAGCAGGTCGGGCAATTCGCCGTCGGCGAGCGCCGTCAGCGCCTGCGCGGTCAGATTCCGCAGGCGGCCCTGCTGGATGCCCTCGGTCGCCGGGTAAATCGGTGTCAGGGCATCCACCACCGCCTGCCTGTCGGGTGCATCGGCGAGCCGGTACTCCGGGTGAACGATCTCGAGGCCCACCGGCCCGCGCCGCACTTCGCCGAAGCAGCGCAGGCGCGTGCCGCGCACGAGTTGCTGCTGCTGTGCGCCGCTGAAGTAGAAGAAGCGCAGCGTCAGGAAACCCGTGCCGTCGGACAACCGCACCAGCAGGGTGCGGCGGCGGCGGAAGACGACCTCGGCAAGCTCGATCTCGCCCTCGATCGCGACGCGCGCGCCGGGCTGCAACGCGCCGATCGGCACGATGCGCGTGCGGTCCTCGTAGCGGTTGGGCAGCAGGAACAGCAGGTCGGAGACGGTCTCGATGCCGAGCCTGGCCAGGCGCCCGGCCAGCGCCGGCCCGACGCCGCGCAGCGAAGCGACCGGCCGCGTCGTCCCCGTCACGGCACCAGGATGCAATCGACCTCGATCTCGGCGCCGCGCGGCAGCGCGGCCGCGCCGATCGTGACCCGGGCGGGGTACGGTTCGCTGAAATACTCCGCCATCACGCGGTTGGCGACGGAAAATTGCGCGAGATCGGTCAGGTAGATCGTCACGCGCACCGCCGCGCCGAGGCCGGAACCCGCCGCTTCGGCGACGGTGCGCAGATTGTCGAATACGCGCCGCGCCTGTGCCTCGAATCCGCCGCCGACCAGCTCGCCGGTCGCGGGATCGAGCCCGACCTGGCCGGACAGGTAGATGACGCCGCCGGCTCCGACCGCCTGCGAGTAGGGGCCAATCGCCTTGGGCGCGCGATCGGTGTGGATGATGTTGCGCTTCATGCGAGGTTCCGCTCGACTTTCATGACCTCCGGCATCGCACGGATTGCGCGCATCAGTCGCGCCAGATGGGCGCGGTTGCGGACCTGCACTTCGAACAGGATCGTGGACAGGTCGCCCTGCGACGAATCGACATTGACGTGGACGATGTTGCTCTTCTCGGCGGCGATCTGCGTCGCAACCTGCGCGAGGGTGCCCATCTTGTTGGCGACTTCGACCATGAGACCCGCACTGAACAGCCGCTGCTGTTCCTTCTGCCAGACCGAGGGTATCCACTTGTCGGGCTGCTTGCCGAACGCGGAAACGTTGGCGCAGTTCTCGCGGTGGATGACCACCCCCCGGCCGGTCGACAGGTAACCGACGATCGGGTCAAACGGGATCGGGAAGCAGCAACGCGCATAACTGACGACCAGGCCCTCGGTCCCGGCAATTGCGAGCGGCGGCTGCGGTCCGCTTTCCGGGCGCTCGTCGTCGGCCGGCAACAGGTGGCGCGCGATCAACCGCGCGAGGCGCTCGCCGAGGCCGATCTTCTCGAGCAGCTCGCGGCCGTCCTTCAGCGCGAGCGACCGGGCGACCTCGTCGAGACGGCCCTCCGGCAGTTTCTTCAGCGACAGTTCGAACTCCTCGAGCGCCTGGTTCAGCATCCGGCCGCCGAGTTCGGCGGCCTCGCCGCGCTTGAGGTCCCGCAGGTACTGGCGGATCGCGGAACGCGCCTTGGCGGTCGTCACGAAGCTGGCCCAGGCAGGATTCGGCTGTGCGCCCTTGGCGGTGATGATCTCCACGGTCTGGCCGTTGCGCAGCACGGTCCGCAGCGGCACCAGGCGGCGGTCCACCTTGGCCGCGACACAGCGCTGGCCGACGCCGGTGTGCACGGCGAAGGCGAAGTCCACGCAGGTGGCTCCGCGCGGTAGGCGCATGATGTCGCCCTTGGGCGTGAACACGTAGACCTTGTCGGGGAACAGGTCGACCTTGACGCTCTCGAGCAGCTCCTCGGCCGAGCCGTCGTGGAACTGCATGACGCCGGCAAGCCACTCGCGCGCCCGCAGCTGCTGGGCCTCGCCGTCGTACTCGCCGGTCTTGTACTGCCAATGGGCGGCGATGCCGGACTCGGCCATGCGGTGCATGTCCTCGGTGCGGATCTGGATCTCGATCGGCATGCTGTTCGGGCCAAACAGCGTCGTGTGCAGCGACTGGTAGCCATTGACGCGCGGAATTGCGATGTAGTCCTTGAAGCGGCCCGGCATCGGCCGGTACAGGCTGTGCACGAGCCCGAGCACCCGGTAGCAGTCGTCGACGCTGGCGACGATAATGCGCACGCCGAACATGTCGATGACCTCCGCGAGCGGCAGCCGCTTGCGGCGCATCTTCAGGTAGACGCTGAACAGGTGCTTCTCGCGCGCCTCGACGCGGCCCGTCACGCCGCCGCCGACCAGCGCCTGGCGCAGCGCCTTGACGATCTTCGGCAGGAATTCGCGCTGGTTGCCGCGCGCGCGCTTGAGCTCGCGCTCGATCACGCGATAGCGCTGCGGATAAAGCGTCCGGAAGCCGAGTTCCTCGAGTTCCAGCTTGATCGAGTGGATGCCGAGCCGGTTCGCGATGGGCGCGTAGATGTCGAGCGTCTCGCGGGCGACGCTGCGACGCTTTTCGGGCGGCATCGCCGCCAGCGTGCGCATGTTGTGGGTGCGGTCCGCGAGCTTGACCATGATCACGCGGATGTCGCGGACCATCGCGAGGATCATCTTGCGGAAGCTCTCGGCCTGCGCTTCCTTGCGGCTCTTGAACTGGACCTGATCCAGCTTGGTCACGCCGTCGACGAGTTCGGCGACCTCCTTGCCGAAGCGAGCCTCGACCTCCGCGGCGGAGGACGGCGTGTCCTCGACGACGTCGTGCAGGATTGCGGCGGTCAGCGTCGCACCGTCCATGTGCAGGTCCGCCAGGATGTCGGCGACCGCGATCGGGTGCGTGATGTAAGCCTCGCCGGACTGGCGCCGCTGGCCGGTGTGGGCGGTGTCGGCGTATTCGTAAGCCTCGCGAACGCGCTCGACCTGGTCGGGCGGCAGGTAGGCCTCGATCTTGGAAACGAGCTGGCCGATGCCGGGAGCGCGTCTTCCGCCCGGCAGCAGTCCGAGGATGGAAGACGCATAGCTCATCGGCAGGCGCGTCCCGGGATCAGTCTCCCAGGCCGAGCTGCGGTGCGCGGAAATCGACGCTGAGATCCAGCGGGCTTTCCGGGATCAACTCCGGCTCCGGCTCGGGATCCGGCTCGCTCAGCAGGTCGATCGTGACCTTGCCTTCCGCGATCTCGCGCAGCGCCACCACCGTGGGCTTGTCGTTCTCCCAATCGACCCGCGCTTCGGCGCCATTCGCGAGCTGGCGCGCGCGCTTGGAGGAGAGCAGGACCAGGTCGAACAGGTTGTCGACGTTGTGCAGGCAGTCTTCGACGGTGATGCGGGCCATGGGAAAAGACCGATTTTTCAGATAGATGGACCGGAAATCATACCGGATCCGGGGATCTTCCGGCCAACTATTCGTCGGACTGCTGGCGGCGCTCCCTGCGGCTGCGACGCTCGACGGTCGAACGGGGCGGGGTGCTGAAGGCGTCCATGTCCTCGGCGCGGCGGCCGCCTTCGCGGCGGTCTTCATGGTGCTGGTAGGTGCAACGGCAGCTGTCGGGCCGCGTGCAGTCGGGCAAGGGCAGCAAGGGGGCTTCGCGGGACAGCCAGCGCCGGGTCTTTGCCGAATTGGCGGCATCGCAGGGATTCGGCCCCGGCTTGACGGAAACCGCATGCCAGCGGCCCACCACCGCTCCTGCCTTGCCCTTTCCACCTGGCCTGGTGGCCATCCGACGGCACCTCCCGTTGCTACGGCCATGCTAACCGACTGCCGGGGTCCCGGAGCAAGCAGCCGGGCGGCAATGTGAAGCGGCTCAATCCGCGGGCTTCAGCAGCTGCTCCACGAGCGGGGCGAGCCCGGGCCGGTCCCGCCTGCTGGCCTCGCCCCGGCCGCGGAATATCGCCTCCAGTTCCGCCAGCGCCCGGTCGAAGTCCTGATTCACGACAATGTAGTCGAATTCCCGCCAGTGCCGCATCTCGCTGACCGACTCGGCCAGCCGCCGCGCGATCACTTCCGGGCTGTCGGTGCCGCGCTTGCGCAATCGTGCCTCGAGCTCGGCCCGGGACGGCGGCAGGATGAAGACCTGCACCGCTTCCGGCAGCCGCTCGCGCACCTGGCGCGCACCCTGCCAGTCGATCTCGAGAATCAGGTCGCGACCCCCGGCGATGGCCGCCGCGATCGCATCCCGGCGGGTGCCGTAAAGGTTGCCGAACACGTCGGCGTGCTCGATGAATTCATCGGACTCGAGCATGCGCTTGAATGCGTCACGGCTGACGAAGTGATAATCGCGGCCGTCCTGCTCATGCGGGCGCGGGGCGCGGGTGGTGCAGGACACCGAGAACGACAGTTCCGGCCGGCGCCGCATCAGCGCCTGCAACAGGCTCGTCTTGCCGGCACCGGATGGCGCCGCGATGACGTACAGATGGCCGCGGTTCGCCACGAGGGATTCCTTAGCGCTGCTCAAGCCAATCCTGCGGTTTGGGAAACGTCGCGGCCTCTTCCTTGAGCCACTGGCGCAGCGCGCAGACCTTGGGCAGCTCGGAGTAGGAGGGCGGGCACACGAACCAATAGCGGAAGCGCGAGGGGACCACAGTCTTGCTGGCAAGCACGATGCGGCCGGCCTGCAGGTCGTGCGCGGCGATCGACCAGCGCGCGGGGGCGTAGCCGAGTCCCTCGATGACTGCGGACAGCACGCTGACCGAATCGTCGATGATCGTCGGGCCCGCGGGCCAGGGTGTCGGAGCGGCGCTTTTCTCGAAGCGCGACCAGGGCTCGTCCTTGGCCTGCAGCATCGGGATTCCGGCAAGAGTCTCGCGATCGTCGATCGAGCCGTGACGCTTGTAAAGTTCGGGCGAGGCGACGACGACCAGCCATTCATCCATCAAGTGTTCGTAATCGAGCCCCGGAGTCTGTCCCTCGCCGAGGCGTACGGCCGCATGAAAATCGCTGCGCCCGAAGTCGACCGCCTCGCGCGAAGTGTGCCAGTCCACCTGCAGTTCCGGGAACTTCGCATGCAGGCGATGCAGGCGCGGCGTCAGCCATTTCTGCATCAGTGAGGACAGCGTGCTGACGTTGATGATGCCGCCCGCGCGCATCATGCGTATCTCGCGCAGGGTCACGACCAGTTGATCGAGTCCGGCGCGCACGCCGGGTAAGAGCCGCGCGCCCTCCGGCGTCAGTTCCACCTTGCGGCCGCTGCGGCGCAGCACCGGCATCTGCAGGTAGTCCTCGAGCGCCTTGATCTGCTGGCTGACGGCCGCCGGCGTGACGCTGAGCGCCTCCGCGGCGTCTGCGAAGCTCAATCGGGAAGCGACGGCTTCGAAGACCCGCAATGCGTTCAGCGGCAGCCGGCCGTAGGCGGAAGCAACCACAAGTTTCCCTTAACCGGGCTTGAGTTAATGCGTTTGTTCGAAAAACGCCACCGTCGCAAAGTCTAGCCCGAACCGGGACGGAAGGGCGCGGTGCCCTCTCCGTCCGGACACGGGAGAAAGGTCATGAACGGGCGTTTGCAGGGTTTTCTGAGCTTCCTGGACGTGATGGCGGAGGGCAGCCGGCGCCAGGCCGATCTGATCGCAGGCGGCGGTTTCGACCCGAAGCCCGAACTGCGGCTGGTTGCGGCCCCGGCGGATCGAAAGATTCCCTTAACCGGGCATCAGAAACCGGATTGGTTCGGGACGCGCCGCGCGTCCAGAGTCTCAGCCGAGCATTGATGGAAGGCATGGCGCCCTCCAACCACGGAAACACAGGAGATAAGGTCATGAACAGCTATTCGAAGATTCGCAACACGAGCCTGGCGGCAGTGCTGGTCGCAACGCTCGCCGGCCTGGTCAGCAACGGCCTGGCGCTCGACCAGCGGGTCATTTACGAGCGCGACGTGCTGGCCTCGTCCGCGGCAACGCTGCTGCCCGAGGTCGTCGTCATCGCCAGCCGCCTGGAGTCATGAACGTCTGCAAAGGCGCGGTGTCCGGAAAGCACGCCCGGCGCCGCGCCCTCTTCGTGCCACAACCCGCCAGATCCTGATTCCCGCGGGACGTCACTCGACGTTCTGCACCTGCTCGCGCATCTGTTCGATCAGCACCTTGAGCTCGACCGCCGAGCGCGTCGTCTCGACGTCCTGCGACTTTGACGACAGCGTGTTGGCCTCACGGTTGAATTCCTGCATCAGGAAATCGAGCTTGCGGCCCACCGCCTCGTCGGCAGCAAGCGCGGTGAACATCTCCTCGACGTGACTCTGCAGCCGGTCGAGCTCCTCGGCGACGTCCATCTTCTGCAGCAGGATGACGATCTCCTGCTCGAGCCGATCCGGATTGCCCTCGCCGGTGAGGGCGCCGAGCCGCTCCTGTAGCCGCGCGCGGATGCGCTCATGCACTTCGGGCAGACGGGCGGCGACCTGCTTTGAAATCCTCTGCACGGCCCGGGCGCGCGTCGTGAGCATCTGCGCGATGCGCTCACCCTCGTTCGCGCGCGAGCCGGAAAAAGCCGCCAGCGTTTCGGACAATGATTCCTGGGCCGCCGCGACCAGCGGTGCCGCGTCCCGCTCGGGCTCACGGACGACGCCGGGCCAGCGCAGCAGGTCCGCCGCGTCGATGCGTCCGGCCGCTCCGAGCCGGCGCTGCACGGCGAGCGCGCCTTCGACCAGGCGGTCGAGCAGCGCCTCATCGAGTTCGAGTTCGCGTGGGCCGATGGCCGCGGCCCGCAGGTAGAGGGTCGCATCGACCTTGCCGCGGCGTACCGCTGCGGCGATCGCCTGGCGAAATTCTCCCTCGGCACTGCGCAATTCCTCGGGCAGCCGCAGGCTGACCTCGAGGTAACGATGATTGACGCTCTTCAGTTCCCAGATGAGCACGCCCGATGCCGTCGCCCGCTCGGAGCGCGCGAAGCCAGTCATGCTCCTGATCATCTGCCTTATCCCCGGGGCCCGGCGCGGGCCGGTGTTGTAAGCTGCGCGGCAGTCTAGCAGACGGGCCGGCGCGGCTGACTTGGGGGAAACGCGTGCAGTTTGAAGTTGCCGACATCAGCCTGATGGGCGATCGCGAGGACAACCAGGACCGCGCCACGATCGCGGTCGGGGATGGCGCGGCACTGCTGGTCGCGATGGATGGCCTGGGCGGGCACGCTCACGGCGCGCGCGCCGCGGAAACCGGCTGCCGCGTCATGCTGGAGATGTTCAACAACCTGTCGAAGCCGTTGTTCGATCCGCTTGGCTTTCTGCACCTGTCGCTCGGGCGCGCGCATGCCGCCATCGTCAAGCTGGGCGGGAAGCTGGCGATGGACCAGCGTCCGCGGGCCACCTGCGCCGTCTGCCTGGTGCAGCGCGGCGAGGCGTACTGGGCGCACGTGGGGGACAGCCGGGTCTATCACCTTCGTGGCGGCGCGATGGTTTCCCGCACGCGCGATCACAGCCACGTCGAGCAACTGCTGCGCGAAGGAACGATCCGCGAGGAGGAAATCCCGGGCCACCCGATGCGCAACTACGTCGAATGTTGCCTCGGCGGCGAGCCGGCGTTGCCCGAGATGACGATATCGTGGCGCCGGCCATTGGTGGACGGTGACGTGCTGCTGGTGTGCACCGACGGCCTCTGGGCAAACCTCAAGGACGCGGACATCGCGGGATTCTGGCGCCCCGGCAACGGCAGTTGCCGCGACGCACTTGCCGAGCTTGCCGGGCGGGCCGCGGCCGCCTCGGCTCCGCACAGCGACAATGTTTCGGCTGCCAGCCTGTGTTGGCACCAATGACGAAAACCCGGGAGACAGGCATGCGTGCGAATGGCCGGGCTGCGGATGAACTGCGACTGGTGCGGTTCACGCGGGGTTACACGGCGCATGCCGAGGGCTCGGTGCTCGCCGAGTTCGGCGCGACCCGCGTGCTGTGCACCGCGAGCGTGGAAAACGGCGTGCCGCATTTCCTGCGCAACAGCGGCCGCGGCTGGCTCACCGCCGAGTACGGAATGCTGCCGCGCGCGACCCACACGCGGCACGCCCGCGAAGCGGCACGCGGCCGGCAGGCCGGGCGAACCCAGGAGATCCAGCGCCTGATCGGCAGGTCGTTGCGTGCCTGCATCGACCTGGGGCCGCTCGGCGAGCGCACGATCACGATCGACTGCGACGTGTTGCAGGCCGACGGCGGCACGCGCGCGGCCGCGATCACGGGTGGCTTCATCGCGCTGGCCGACGCCGTGGATACGCTGATCAGCCGCGGCCAGCTGGACCGCAATCCGCTGCACGGCCAGGTCGCCGCCGTATCGGTCGGCATCGTCCGGGGCGAGCCCGTGCTCGACCTCGACTACGCAGAGGACGTCGAGGCGGAGACCGACATGAACGTCGTGATGAATTCCGGGGGCGCCTTCGTGGAAGTGCAGGGCACGGCCGAGGGCCACGCATTCCGGCGCGAGGAACTCGACGCGCTCCTCGACCTGGCGGCGCACGGCATCGCGAAGCTCTGCGAACGGCAGCGCGAGGCGCGGGCGGGCTGAGGCGGGCGCGTACGGTGCGACGCGTGGTGCTCGCGACCGGGAACGCCGGCAAGTTCCGCGAGATGCGCGCGATCCTCGCAGACCACGGGCTCGAGATCCTGGCGCAATCCGAATTCGGCATCACGCCGCCCGTCGAGGACGGCGCGAGCTTCATTGCCAACGCGCTGATCAAGGCACGTCACGCCGCCGCACTCGCCCTGCTTCCGGCCATCGCGGACGATTCCGGCCTCGAGGTCGATGCGCTCGGCGGCCGCCCCGGCGTGCATTCGGCGCGCTACGCGGGGCCCGGGGCCAGCGATCGGGACAACAACGCGCTGCTGCTGCAGGAACTCGCAGGCCAGCCGGAGTCGCGACGCGGTGCGCGTTATCGCTGCGCCATGGCCTTCGTCCGGCATGCGGACGACCCGGCACCGGTCATCGCGGAGGCCGCCTGGGAGGGACGCATCGGCTTCACGCCGCGCGGCACGGGCGGATTCGGCTTCGATCCGTTGTTCATCGTCGATGGCGACGGTCGCACGGTGGCCGAGATGCCGGCCGGCGAGAAAAACCGCGTGAGCCACCGCGGCCAGGCGCTGATGACGCTGGCGGCGCGGATGCGCGCGGCCGGCTGGTAGAGGCGAGCCCCGCTACTCGACGATCTTGATCCAGCTGCCGGGCGTCGGCTCGCCGCTGGGATAGAGGTCGTTGAACAGGCGCAGCTGCTGGACCGGGTATTTCTTGATCGCCGAATCCTTCGCGAGTTCCTCCATCGTATCGCCGGGGGCCGCGCGCACGATGTGCAGGCGATAAGGATCGGCGAGCGCGAACTCGTTGCCGCGCAGACGGCGGAAGGTCTGTGCGGTCGACAGGAAGAACGGGTCGCCGGCCGGCGCCACGTCGCCCGAGCGACTCGCGCCCTTGAAGACCCACATCAGGTTGCTGAAGTAGATGACGACATAGCGGACGTTGCCGGACTTGCCGTACGGCGATGCATCGCCACGCACGATGGCCGTCCAGGCCTTCAGGCCGTTGATGTTGAGACTCTCGGAACGGTCGAGGCGCCGGTTTGCCAGGCCGCGCAACGCGAATTGCCGCGGGTCGGTGACATCGGCCGGCGGCGCCTGCGCCGTGAGTTGCATGATGTGCTCGCGATTCGGTCCGACCGCCAGGATCTGCTGCGGCTCGTTCTGGACCAGCCAGCCGCGCGGGAAAGCCAGCGTGAACTGGTAATCGGCGTGGTAGAAGCGGTTATCGCGCACCATGCCCTGACGCCGGCTGGAGCCGACCGGCAGGCCGTTGATCGCCTTCAGGAATACTTCTTCGTTTGCGGTATTGCCGATGGCCTGGGATTCGACGCGCCCGGCCGCCGCGACCGCCTGCCGCAGGCGCGTGTCGTTGTCCGGGTGGGTCGCGAACACGCCGTGGTACAGATGCGGCTCGCGATTTTCGAGGCGTGCGCGCTCGCGTTCGAACAGGTCCTGGTCCTTCAGCGTCGCGATCACTTTGATCATCGCACCGGGATCGTAGTTGGTCTTGGCGAGGTACTCGGCGCCCAGCTGGTCGGCTTCCAGTTCCGCCTCGCGGCCATAGCCGCTGATGATCGCCTGTCCGGCCATGTTGGTCAGGTCGCCGAGCGCCGGCACGCCCGTGAAGATCGCGGTCGCTGCACTCGCGATGCCAGCCACCGTGGATTTCTTCTGCCGGTCCTGCAAATGGCGCGCGGAGATATGGCCGATCTCGTGGCCGAGCACGGCGGCGAGTTCCGCCTCGTTCTTCATGTAGGGCAGGATGCCGCGCGAGATGTACACGTAGCCGCCCAGCGTGGCGAAGGCGTTCACGTCATCGGTGTCGACGATCGTGAATTTCCAGTCGAGCTCCGGACGCGCGCTGACCGCGGCGAGCTTCTCGCCGACCTTCTGCACGTATTCCTGCAACTCGAGGTCTTCGTGGACGCCCATCTGTTGTGTGATCTGGGCGTGCAGCTGCTGCGCGGTCCTGACTTCCTTGCTGGGCTTCGGCGCCTTCTCGGGCTTGTCCGCGGCGAGGCTGGTCGCGCCGATGGCGAATGCCGCAGCGGCGACCAAAGTCAGCAATGCTCTTGAGACGGTCGGCATGGATACCTCCCCAAGTAGCTTAGACGCCGGAGGGGAGGGAAAGTTGACCGGGCCGCGCCGGCCAGGCGCTTACTTCAGGCCGTACTTCTTGCGGAAGCGGTCCACGCGGCCGCCGGAGTCCAGCATCTTCTGCTTGCCCGTGTAGAACGGGTGGCAGTTGGAGCAGACCTCGATATCGAGGTTGCTGCCCAGGGTGGAACGCGTCTTGAACGTGTTCCCACAGGTGCAGGTGACGGTGATTTCCGTGTATTTCGGATGAATGTCCGTCTTCATGGAGCGATCCCGGTGTGGTCCTGCGGAAAGGGCGCGCAGTCTAGCGAGCCGGCCGCCAGCAGGCAAGAACACGGCCCGCTGCCTCCCGGGACAGTCTCTAAGTGGTCGAATCTGCGGGGGTTTTACCCTTATCCACAAAAGCTGTGGATAACTCTGTGGAGGAACGGTTCCCGATGGAGCGCTGAATCGCGGGAACGTGCATATGTGTCACTTTGATTAAAATTTGACCAGGCAATATTCCCAAAAAGAAACAATGACTTATGTAGCAGCAGTTAAGGCAACCCACGAACAATGTGTCCAAAGTGCCTATCGGGCGCGAGCCGTTTGGGCTCTGTGTACAACTCGCCGGCCCCGGATGCCTCCCTGCCGGAAGGCAGGAAAGCCGCCTGCAGGTCGTTCAGGAACCGGAATCCGAGCTCGGTTGGCCGCCACCGGTCACCGCTTTCGCCGAGGAGATCGCGCGCGACCAGCGCGTTGAGCGGGGGCTCGATCGTTGCGGCCGCGAGGCCGGTCGTCCGTTCGAAATCGGCGAGCTGGAAGCCCTCATTGAGGCGCAGCGCGTTCAGCATGAACTCGAATGGCAGCTCCGCCGCAGGCACGAGCGTTCGCGTCGCGCGATCGCCCCCGGTCGCGTGCCGCATGTACTCGCGTGGCAGTCGCGGCTTTTCAGTGCGGATCACGCGGCCCTCCACGGTGACCTTGCCGTGAGCGCCCGCGCCGATGCCGAGGTAGTCTCCGTAACGCCAGTAGTTGAGATTGTGGCGGCACTGCCTGCCAGGCCGCGCCCAGGCCGAGACCTCGTACTGATCGAATCCGGCCGCGGCGAGCGCCTGCTGGCAGCCGAGTTGCATCTCGAAGGCCTGATCGTCATCGGGAAGTATGGGCGGGCGGTGATAGAAGGCGGTGCCCGGTTCCAGCGTGAGCTGGTAATGGGACAGGTGGGCGGGATTCAGGGCGAGCGCCGCCCGCAGGTCCGCGAGCGCACCGGCGGTTGCCTGCCCCGGGAGCGCATACATGAGGTCGAGGTTGAAATTCGCGATGCCCGCGGCTTGCAACTCCGCGACCGCCGCGCCGGTCTCCGCGGGGCCGTGGATGCGCCCAAGCGCCGCGAGTTGCCGGGCGTCGAAGGACTGCGCGCCGAGCGAAACGCGGTTGACGCCGGCTGTCGCATAGGCCTCGAAGCGGCCATGTTCGACCGTTCCCGGATTGGCCTCCATCGTGATCTCGGCATCGACGGCGAAGGGCAGGCGCGCCGCGAGGCCGGAAATCAGCGTTGAAATCGCGCCCGCGCCGAACAGCGAAGGCGTGCCGCCGCCCAGGAAGACGCTCGCAACGGTGCGCCCAGCCGCCAGGTCGAGGTCGGCGTCGAGGTCTGCCAGCAGGGCCGCGACGTAGGCATCCTCCGGAATCTGCTCGGGCGCCGCATGCGAGTTGAAGTCGCAGTACGGACACTTGCGCACGCACCACGGCAGGTGCACATAAATCGCGATGGCCAAGACCATTCTCTCATTTTACGCGACGACGAGAAAGTCGACTCGATTCTCCCGTTGCTGCGTGAGGGGAGTTAAAATTGTGTCTGGTGCGTTCCGGCACGGCATGGTGGAGCAGAGCGGCATGGGCAACAACAAATACCGACTGACGAACCTGACGACCGGCAAGACCAGCGACCTCGACGCGCGGTCGGGCACGATCGGGCCCGACGTGATCAACATCGGCGGCCTCTGGCATGACCACGGCGTATTCACCTACGACCCGGGCTTCATGGCGACGGCCTCGACCGAAAGCCACATCACCTACATCGACGGCGACGCGGGCGTGTTGCTGTACCGTGGCTACCCGATCGAGCAACTGGCCGCACAGAGCAACTTCCTCGAGGTCTCCTACCTGCTGCTGAAGGGCGAATTGCCGGATGCGGCGAAGCTTGCATCGTTCACGCGCTCGATCACCCGCCACACGATGCTGAACCAGTCGTTGCTGCGCCTGTACGGCGGCTTTCACCACAACGCGCACCCGATGGCCATGGTTGCGGCGATCATCGCCTCGCTCGCCGCCTTCTACCATGACACGACGAACATCACCGACGATCGTCACCGCGAGATCTTTTCGCACCGGATAATCGCCAAGGTCCCGACCATCGCGGCGGCTGCGTACAAGCACGCGCTGGGGCAGCCGTTCGTCTACCCGCGCAATGACCTGGACTATTGCAGCAACATGCTGCACATGTTCTTCGCCGTGCCCTGCGAGACCTACGAGGTGGATCCGCTGCACGCGAAGGCGCTGGAGCTGTTGTTCATCCTGCACGCCGACCACGAGCAGAACGCCAGCACCTCGACGGTGCGCCTCGCCGGCAGCACGGGTTGCAATCCCTACGCGGCGATCTCGGCCGGCGTCTCGGCACTGTGGGGCCCGGCGCACGGCGGCGCCAACGAAGCCGTCCTCGACATGCTTGAGAAGATCGGCGACGTGAAGCGGGTGCCGGAGTTCCTCGCCCGCGTCAAGGACAAGACCGGTGGCGTGCGTCTGATGGGCTTCGGCCACCGTGTCTACAAGAACTTCGACCCGCGCGCCAAGATCATCCGCGAGATGTGCCACAAGGTGCTCGCGAAGCTCGGCCAGACCCAGAATCCGCTGTTCGAGCTGGCACTCGCGCTCGAGGAAATCGCGCTGAAGGACGAGTACTTCGTCAGCCGGCAGCTGTACCCGAACGTGGACTTCTACTCGGGCATCATCTACCGCGCGCTGGGCATCCCACGCCCGCTGTTCACCGTGATGTTCGCGATCGCACGCTCGGCCGGCTGGGTCGCGCAGTGGCAGGAAATGATCGCCGATCCCGCCTTGAAGATCGCGCGGCCGCGCCAGCTCTACACGGGTCCCGTGCGGCGCGATTACGTGCCGGTCAGCAAGCGTTAGCCGGCTGCCTGGGCCAGCAGCCCCTCGACTTCCTGCGCCGTCGCGCGTCGCATCGGCCGGCCGTCCACCGGCCCGAGCGGGGCTTGCCGGATTCCGTCGAGCGGAAAAATCGTCGCGTCGATCCCGTGCGGGCCGGCCATGAAGTGCACCGCAGGGTAAGCCTCGTATTCATCGCGCTGGACCTTGATGCGGCGCTCGGCGAACTGGTGCGGAATGCCGCGATCGAGGAGCCGGACCGCGACGCTCTCCGGCGTATCGGCGAACACGTGCAGTGTGATGTCGTTGTGCGCGGTCGCGGTGCCGGACAGCAGCGGCCCGACGAGGCGCGGCTCGAACTCCGCGAGCAGGCGCATTGCGTCGAGCGCAGCACGGCGCATCGCGGACAGCTCGCCGGCATGGGCCTCCGGCACGAACAGCCGCTGGTGCTCCGCGATTGCCTCCTCGATCTCGGTGTTCCTCGGCAGCACCGCGCGATCGGCGACACCCAGGCGCTCCGCCGCCTTGCGCTTGGCAAGCCCGTAATCGGGCAGGCCGTGCTCGATCATCAGGCGCGCCGCCTCGCGCGCAAGCGCGAGGCGCAGCATCCCGGCACGCGCAGAGCGCCGGTTCATCAGAAGATCGGCTCCTCGTATTTTTTCGGCGCCGTGCCGTCCGGTCGGGTGTCGCCTGCTGCATTGCCGATGCCCGCGGGCAGGTGCTCGGCCAGGAAATACTCGAATATGGCCGACGGATCGCTGCCGCTCGCGGCTTCTCCGGTCTCCGGCGAGATGCGCGCGGTGACGACGCCATCCGGCATCGGCAGCCGGTGTTCGGGGCGGCCCGCGAGCGCCTCGCGCATGAAGTAGATCCACATCGGCAGGGCCGTGTGCGAGCCTTCCTCGTCCGCGCCGAGCGGGCGCTCCTGGTCGAAACCGACCCAGGCGGTGGCGGCCAGGTCGGCATTGAAACCCGAGAACCAGGCGTCGCGCCCGTCGTTGGTCGTGCCGGTCTTGCCGGCGATGTCGCCGCGCCCGAGCGCGCGGGCGCGCTGGCCGGTACCGCTGCGGATCACCTCGCGCAGCAGGTCGGTGATGATCCAGGCATTCGCCTGCGAGATCACCTGCGGTGCGCGCTGGTCCCCGGCGGGCGACAGCGGGGCGCCGCCGATATCCGCAGCGCGCACGACGCCTGCCGCTCTGGCCGCGGATGTGCGCAGCGCCGGACCGGACGGGCCTGTTCCGGAAGTGGCGCAGTCAGCACAGGCCTGCCGCGGCTCGGCCTGCTTCAGGATGCTGCCGTCGGCCGCCAGCACGCGCTCGACCAGGTAGGGCGTGACCCGCGAGCCGCCGTTGGCGAATACCGCAAAACCGCCGGCCATTTCGAGCGGCGTCAGCTCCGCCGTGCCGAGCGCTGCGGTCAGGTCGGCGGGGATGTGCTCCCGGGGCAGGCCAAAGCGCTGGACGTAGTCACGCGTGTAGGCGACGCCAAGCTGGCGCATCAGCCGGATCGTGACCAGGTTGCGTGAATGCGAGAGCGCCACGCGCAGTCGCGTCGGACCGTAAAAGCGGCCCGAATCGTTGACCGGCCGCCAGTCCTCCTCCTCGATGGTGCCGTCCTCGCTGGCCGGAATCTCGTAGACGACCGGCGCATCCAGCACGATGGACGCGGGCGTGAATCCGGCCTCGAGCGCGGCGGAGTAGACGAAGGGCTTGAACGAGGAACCCGGTTGCCTGCGCGCCTGGGTCACACGGTTGAACTTGGAGGCCTGGTAGTCAAAGCCGCCGGACATCGCAACCACGGCGCCATCATGCGGATCCAGGGCAATGAACGCGCCCTGCACATCCGGCACCTGCGCGAGCCAGGCACTATCGCCACCCGCGGGCAACACGTAGACCACGTTACCGGTTGCGACGACCTCGCGCGGGCTCTTAGGGGCGGGTCCAGTCGCTCCCGCGCCCACGGCCCGCCGTGCCCAGCGCATGCCCTCCATCGGCAGGCGGTAGCGCTGGCGGTTGCGCGCAACGACCGTCGCATCGTTGTTGCCGACAGCGACGACCGCCGCGGGCAGCAGGCCGCCGACGACCGGATACCGTTCGAGTTCGAGCGCCAGCGCCGCATCGTCCGCGCCGGTCTCCAGGGCGATCCGTCCGGCGCGGCCGCGGTAACCATGGCGCCGGTCGTACTCGAGCACTGCACTCCGGAGTGCCACGTCGGCAGCGCGCTGCAGCCGGCTGTCAACCGTGGTGATGACCCTGAAGCCATCCGTGTATATCGCTTCGCCGTATTCCTCGTAGAGCGCGAGGCGGACGAGTTCGGCGACGTAGGGTGCGTCAACCTCGACACGCGGGCCGTACAGGTCGCGGGAGACCGGCGTGGCGCGCGCGGACCGGTAGGCGTCGTCGTCGAGGTACTCGAGCGCGTGCATGCGACGCAGCACGTAGGCGCGCCGGTCGCTTGCGCCTTGCAGGCTGGCCGCCGGGTTGAGCTTGGACGGCGCCTTCAGGATGCCCGCCAGCAGGGCCGCCTCACTGGCGTCGATCTCGCCGAGCGGCTTGCCGAAGTAAGTCTCGGCCGCGGCGGCGAATCCGTAGGAGCGCTGGCCGAGGAACTGGGTGTTGACGAACAGCGTGAATATTTCCTGCTTGGAAAGCTCGTTCTCGAGTTGCAGCGACAGGAAGACCTCGCGCAGCTTGCGGCGCAGCTGCTTCTCGTTGGTGATCAGGGTCGTGCGCACCAGCTGCTGCGTCAGCGTGCTGCCTCCCTGCGACGCCTCCATCGTGGTCGCGGCGACCAGGATGGCCCGCAGGACGCCCTGCCAGTCCACGCCCGGGTGCTGGAAGAAGCGATCGTCCTCCGCGGCCAGCACCGCGTGCACGACCACCGGCGGGATCTCCTCCCAGGTCACCGGCACGCGGCGCTGCTCGCCGATCTGTCCCAGCAGGCGGCCGTCGCGGCTGTAGACACGCAATGGCACCTGCAGGCGCACGTCGCGCAGCTGTGCAACGTCCGGCAGAGTCGGCTTGAGGTAGTAATAAGTGGCGAGAAACGCCATCAGGACCAGGCCCGCCAGCGAGACGATGACGGTCGCGGCGATGCGCAGCCTGCGCTGCAGTCGGGTCTTCATTTGCCGGCGATTATGCATAGTAATGTGATGGACCGCCGGAACCGCGGTCGCCAGCCCGCGACGCGCGGATCGTGACGCCAGACACGGTGTCGGGTGGGGATCGAGTGCAGCATCGGCGGCGGATCTGGCGCCGCAGGCCCCGCAGGGGCGCGACCGGCCCCAGGTGCCAGAGGGCTCGTTCCGGGGGGTTACCCCCCGGACAGCCCCCGAACCGCCCCCGGGAGGGACTGCTTCGCGAGCGAATTGCGAGTCGGGTCACGTTCAATTTAACAATTGCTTGCTATATAGTTGGCCGGCACACTTGACCCCGCGCAGCGATTAAGCGTCCAGTGGCCTGACCTGAAAAGGAAATTTCCGTGCTGAAGCTGCCGAAAATATCGCTGGGATCGCGGTTCCGACCCTTGATCGGCCTGGACATCACGACCTCGTCGATCAAGCTGATCGAGCTGTCGCTCTCGGGTGGGCAGTACCGGGTCGAGTCTTATGCGGCCGAGCCGACCCCCCATAACGCCATCAACGAGAAAGCCATCGTCGACGCCGGGGCGGTGGGCGAGGCGATCCGCCGGGCGGTCAAGCGCTCGGGCGTGCGCTCCAAGGAATGTGCGGTCGCGATCAGCGGCGACGCGGCGATCACCAAGGCCGTGCAGATGCCGCGCAACCTGTCCGACGCCGAACTCGAGCAGCAGATCGAGATGCAGGCGGACCAGTACATCCCGTTCCCGATGGAGGAAGTCAGCTACGACTTCCAGGTGCTCGGGCCATCGGAGAAAGACCCAGACATGCGCGACGTGCTGCTGGTCGCATCGCGCTCGGAGAATGTCGAGCAGCGGGTCGCCGCGGTGAACGCGGCGGGCCTCGTGGCCAAGCTCGTCGATGTCGAGGCGTTCGCCCTCGAGAACGCCTGCCGGCTATTGACTCACCAGATGCCGGATGGCGGCATCGACCGCACGATCGCAGTCGTCGATTTCGGTGCCAGCACGACGACCTTCAGCGTGCTGCGCGACCTGGTCGTGGTTTACACGCGTGACTTCGCCTTCGGCGGCCAGGGGCTGACCGAGGAAATCATGCGGACCTATGGGCTCTCCATGGAAGAGGCCGGCCGCGCCAAGAAGGAAGGCGGACTGCCATCCAACTACCAGCCCGAGGTCCTCGATCCGTTCATCGACGACATGACCCAGCAGGTCAGCCGTTCGCTGCAATTCTACCTGGCTTCCGGCAGCGGCCGCAGCCAGCCCGAGCAGATCATCATCTGCGGCGGCTGCGCCAACATCCCGGGTGTCGCGGATGTCATCGCGAGCCGGGTGGGAATTCCGGCGGAGCGCGGCGATCCGCTCGGCCAGATGAAGATTTCCTCGAAGGCGAAGGCGCTGGGCGTGCAACGCGACGCCACCGCGCTCCTGACTGCCTGCGGCCTCGCATTGCGGAGCTTCGACGAACATGCCAAGTATTAACCTTCTGCCCTGGCGGCTAGCACTCCGCCAGCGGCGCAGGAAAGAATTCTTCATCGGAATCGTCGCGGCGGTCGCGGTCGCCGGGCTCGTCACGCTGCTCGGGCACCTGGCCGTCAGTTCGATGATCGATACCCAGAACCGCCGCAATGACCTGCTGAAGGCGGAAATCTCGGAGCTGGACAAGGCCATCGAGCAGATCCTGGCGCTCGAGGAGCAGAAGGCACGCATGATCGCCCGCATGGAGGTGATCGAGACGCTGCAGTCGAGCCGGCCCGAAGTCGTAAAGATGTTCGACCAGATCGTCGCGACGCTGCCCGAGGGCGTCTACCTGACGTCGGTCAAGCAGAGCGGCCGCAAGCTCGAGTTCAACGGCGTCGCGCAATCCAGCACGCGCGTGTCGGCGTTGATGCGCAACATCGATGCGTCCGAAACGCTCTCCGCCCCCGAGCTCAAGGTGATCCAGACCGGCCGCGACACGGGTCCCGGCGCGCAGTTCACGCTGTTCGCGCAGTTGCGGGCACCGATCGACGATGAGGACGAGGCCGGGACGAAGCGCAATACGCGCGTCTCGGGAGTGAAGCCATGACCTTCCTCGAACAGGTGCGCCAGCTCGACCCGCGCGACATCGGTCGCTGGCCGTTCATGTTCCGCACGCTGGCCGTGGGAATCATATTCGTCGTGACGGCCGGGTTGCTGATGCACTACTTCATCAATCGCGGCAACATGGAGGACCTGCGCAAGGCCGAGGCCGAGCAGCAGTCGCTGTGGCAGACCTTCATGGACAAGCAGAGCAGGGCTGCGAACCTCGAGGCCTATCGGCAGCAGCTCGCGGAAATCGAGCACACCTTCGGCGCGATGCTGCGCCAGCTGCCGGGCAAGACCGAGGTGCCGAGCCTGCTGGTGGACATCTCGCAGACCGGCCTGGCCTCCGGGCTGCAGGAACGGTTGTTCCAGCCCGGTGCCGAGACGCGCAAGGATTTCTACGCGGAACTGCCGATCAAGATCCAGTTGTCCGGCGGTTACCACGAGTTTGGCGAGTTCGTCAGCGGCATCGCGGCACTGCCGCGCATCGTCACGCTGCACGACATCGAGATCACGCGCAGTGCTGGCGCGCGCTCGAGCGCGCGCGGCCGCGCGTCGGCGCCGAGCGACCAGCTGACGCTGAACCTGACGGCCAAGACCTACCGGTACCTCGAAGAGGGAGAGTCGGCTTCCGCTGAGGATGAAGGCAAGGCCGGCCGGAAAGACGCGAAGGCCACCAAGCGGAAGGCAACATGAGCCAGGCACGCACGCGCATATTTTTCGCCGCCGCCGGACTTGCCGGCGCCTTGGTGCTCGGTGGCTGTTCGGGCGACCTCGACGAGCTGCGCGTTGATATCGAAAAGATCAAGCAGCGCGCGGGTGGCCGCATCAAGCCGCTGCCCGAGGTCAGGCCTTACATCAGCCACGAATACCAGATGGGAGAGCACCGCTCGCCGTTCCTGCAGAGCTTCGCGGGCGAGAATCCGGAAGGACCGCGGCCGGACGTGCAGCGCCCGCGTGAGTACCTGGAGCAGTTCCCGCTGGATACGCTCAGGATGGTCGGCACCCTGCGTCTCGGCGGCGCGCAATACGGCCTGCTGCAGACCCGTGACGGATTGATACACCGCGTCCTGCCCGGCAACCACGTCGGCCAGAATGACGGCCTCGTGATGTCGGTCGGCGACGCACGGATTTCGGTGGTGGAAATTGTCCCCGATGGACTCGGCGGCTACCTGGAGCGCCCCGCGGCGCTCGCGCTGAGCGACTGATTTTTGGGAGAACGTCTGATGGTTCGCAACAACCTGGCAACGGCGTGGATCAACAGCGGGGCGCGAAGCTTCGCACGCGGGCTCGGCGGCGTGGTGGCCATGGTGGCCATTGCGTGGTCGCAGCTCGCGCTGGCACAGGACCCGGTGCGGCTGACCGCGGTCGAGGTGCAGCCGATGCAGGGTCAGACCCTGCAGATCAGGCTGCGCACTGACGGCGTCGCGCCGCAGCCACTGACGTTCACGATCGACCGGCCGGCAAGGCTGTCGGTCGACCTGCCGGACGTCGTGCTGGCCCTCGAGAACCGGCGCATCGACGTCGGTGCGGGCGGCGTGGATACGATCGTCGCCGCCGAGGCTTCCGGCCGCACGCGCATCGTGTTCAACCTTGATTCCCTCGTGCCCTATTCAGCCCAGGCTGACGGCGACAGCGTCATCGTGACCCTCGGTGGTGGCACGGCGGCCTCGGCGGCGGCGCCTGCCTCCTACGCGGCAGCGTCCGCGAGCAGCGTGCGCAGCATCACCGGCATCGACTTCCGCCGCTCCGCGGACGGAGCCGGCCGCGTCGTCGTGCAGCTCTCGGATCCCTCGACACCGGCCAGCCTGCGCCAGGAAGGAAATCGCGTCATCGTCGACTTCACCGGCGTGCAGGTCGCGGAGCAGTTGATGAAGCGCTACGACGTCGTGGATTTCGCGACACCGGTGACGATGGTCGACGCTTCCCGCATCGGCGACAACGCGCGCGTCGTCGTGACCGCGAGCGGCGACTTCGAGCAGCTGGCCTACCAGACCGACAACCAGTACGTCGTCGAGGTCAAGTCGCGCGCGAAGGCGACCATGCTGTCCGAGAAGGACAGGGTCTATACGGGCGAGCGCCTGACGCTGAACTTCCAGGACATCGACGTGCGCCCGGTGCTGCAGCTCCTCGCCGACACCAGCGGGCAGAACATCGTCGTTTCCGACACGGTCAAGGGCCGCGTGACGCTGCGCCTGCAGAACGTCCCCTGGGACCAGGCGCTTGACATCGTGCTGCGGACCAAGGGCCTCGACATGCGCCGCAAGGACAACGTGATCCTGGTGGCGCCGCAGGCCGAGCTGGCCGCGCACGAGAAGGCCGAGCTGGCCGCGCAGAAGGACATCCAGGACCTGGCGCCCCTGCGCACCGAGTTCCTGACCGTCAACTACGCCAAGGCCTCGGAAATCGCCCGACTCGTCAAGTCCGCGGGCGGCGGGTCGCTGATGTCCTCACGCGGCAACGTGACGGTCGACGATCGTACCAACACGCTGCTGGTGCAGGACACCGCCGATCAGCTGACCGCGATCCGCAATATGGTCGCGACGCTCGATATTCCGGTCCGCCAGGTGCTGATCGAGTCCCGCATCGTGATCGTCTCCGACGACTTCGCCCGCGAGCTTGGCGTGCGCGCCGGCTTCACGCGGATCTCGGACGACGTCAACGACCTGATGGCGATCAGCGGCAGCGCGCAGTCCACTGACACGATGATGGGTTCGGTCCTCGATAACCTGGCGAGCACCGGCCAGCCGTTCCCGGTCGAGGTGCCGTTCGGCAACTTCGACCGCTACAACGTCAACATGCCGGTCGCCAATCCCGCCGGCCGCGTTGCGCTGTCGATCCTCGACTTCGACGATTTCCTGATCGACCTCGAACTGTCGGCCGCGCAGAACGAAGGCCGTGGCGAGATCAAGTCGACGCCGCGCGTCATCACCGCGAACGGGCGCGAGGCGATCATTGAGCAGGGCGTCGAAATCCCGTACCAGGAATCGGCCTCCAGCGGCGCGACGACCACGCAGTTCAAGAAGGCGGTGCTGTCGCTGAAGGTGACGCCGCAGATCACGCCGGACAACCGCGTGATCCTCGACCTGACCGTCACCAAGGACAGCGTCGGCCAGCTCGTGCCGAGCGCGACCGGCGGCTTCGTGCCCTCGATCGACACGCGCAACATCCAGACCCAGGTGCTGGTCAAGGACGGCCAGACGGTCGTGCTGGGCGGCATCATGGAGACGGAGCGCCGCGACTCGGAGAAGAAGGTACCGCTGCTCGGCGACGTGCCGATCCTCGGCAACCTGTTCAAGTCCAAGAGCAAGATCAGCAACCGCGACGAGCTCCTGATATTCGTCACACCGAAGATCCTGCACGAGGGCGCGGCCCTGGACTGAGACCCGCGCGGTCCCGGCTTGCATCCCGGACCGGTTCCCATGCACAGTCACACGGCCGCCCCCGGGCGGCCGTGTCATTTGCGGCTGCCGCCGCGGGTGGTTCCCTAAGGGTGCATCGCGATTGGTCCGGAGCATATTCCTGGTGGGTCCGATGGGTTCTGGCAAGACCGCGATTGGTCGGGAACTCGCGGGGCGACTCGGGCTGCCGTTCTTCGACAGCGACGCCGAGATCGTGGCGCGCACCGGAGTGGATATCGCCCACATTTTCGAGCGTGAGGGAGAGGCCGGATTCCGCGTCCGCGAGCGCGCTGTAATAGATGAGCTCACATCCGCCGCAGGCATCGTGCTCGCAACCGGCGGCGGTGCCGTGCTGCTGCCGGAGAATCGTGAGCGCCTCACCGCGCGCGGCACGGTCGTGTTCCTCGACGCCAGCGTGGACCAGCAGCTGCAGCGCACGCGACACAGCCGGCACCGGCCGCTGCTGTCCGCGGCCGATCCGCGGGCCATGCTCGAGGAGCTGATGCGTGTGCGCGAGCCGCTGTACCGGTCGATTGCGGCGATCACGGTCAAGACCGACGGGCGCCGGCTGCGCTCGGTGGCGGGCGAGATTGCCCAGGCGCTTTCCGCATGCAACGCATTGACCTGAACCTGGGCGCCAGACGCTGCCCGATCCTGATCGGCCCGGGCCTGCTGGGCAGCCCCGCCGTGCTCGCCGAGCACACGGGTGGCGCAGAGCTCCTGGTCGTCAGCAACCCGACGGTCGCATCGCTGTGGTTGCCGCGCCTGCGCGAGGGCCTTGCGGGCCGGCACTTCACGCAATGCCTGCTGCCTGACGGCGAGGAGCACAAGACGCTCGCGATCGTGGCGCAGGTCATCGACGCACTGGTGGAGGCGCGGATGAATCGGGACTGCATGGTGCTCGCCCTCGGCGGCGGCGTCATCGGCGACATTGCCGGCTTTGCGGCGGCCTGCTACCAGCGCGGCGTCGCCTTCATGCAGTTGCCGACCACGCTGCTCGCCCAGGTCGATTCCGCGGTCGGCGGCAAGACCGGCGTCAATCATCCTGGTGGCAAGAACCTGATCGGCGCCTTTCACCAGCCGGTGGCCGTCATCACGGACACCGACACGCTCGGTACGCTGCCGGATCGCGAGCTGCGCGCAGGCATCGCGGAAATCGTCAAGTCCGCGCTGATCGGCGACGCGACATTCTTCACGTGGCTGGAGGCGAAGATCGAGGCGCTGCTCGCGCGCGATCCGGAGGCGCTCGCCGAAGCGATCCGCCGCGCCTGCGAGATCAAGGCCGGCATCGTCGCCCGCGACGAGCGCGAACGGGGCCCGCGGGCACTGCTGAACCTCGGGCACAGCTTCGGGCACGCGATCGAGACCGCACTCGGACACGGCCGTTGGCTGCACGGTGAAGCGGTCGCCGCCGGCCTGGTGCTGGCCGCCGAACTCTCCGAACGCACCGGCCGCCTTGCCGCGGGCGAGGCCACGCGGATCCGTGCGCTGCTGAGCCGCGCCGGGCTGCCGGTCGACCCGCCGTCGCTGGGACACGAACTGATGCTTGGGCTCATGGGAATGGACAAGAAGGTTTCGGGCGGTCGCCTGCGACTGGTGCTGCTCACCGGGATCGGAAGCGCGACCTGCACGGCTGACTATCCCCGGGACGCACTCGAGTCCTTGCTCGAGGACAGGACCGGCGCGGGCGCCGCGTGAGGAAGGGCCGCGATCCGGATGTCGGACTCGCGCCCTATGCGGCGCTCGAGTCCACTTTCCGCGGGCGCCGGCACCCGGAGCCCCCGGTCGATTACCGCGGCGAGTTTCAGCGCGATCGCGACCGCATCGTGCACTCGAAGGCATTCCGGCGCCTGGTCTACAAGACGCAGGTGTTCATCAGCCACGAAGGCGACATGTACCGCACGCGCCTCACCCATTCGCTGGAGGTTGCGCAGATCGGCCGCTCGGTCGCGAGCGCGCTCGCGCTGTCGGAGCCGCTGACCGAGGCGATCTGCCTGGCGCATGACCTGGGCCACACGCCCTTCGGCCACGCCGGGCAGGACGTGTTGAACGACTGCATGCGCGAGTTCGGGGGTTTCGAGCACAACCTGCAGTCACTGCGCGTGGTTGACGAGCTCGAGGAGCGCTATGCGGAATTCCGCGGGCTCAACCTGACTTACGAGACCCGTGAGGGGATCCTGAAGCATTGCTCGCTCGCGAATGCGCGGCAGATTGGCGATGTCGGCTTGCGCTTCATCGAGCGGCGACAGCCCGGTCTCGAGGCGCAGGTCGCCGACCTTTCCGATGCGATCGGCTACAACAATCACGACGTGGACGACGGCCTGCGCGCCGGGCTCGTCACGATCGATGAGCTGCGCGAGGTCGCCTTGTTCGGGCGCCAGCACGCCGTGGTGGCGGCGCGGTATCCGGGCCTGCCGCCGCGCCGCATGATCCACGAGATCGTGCGTCGCATGATCCACGAGGTCGTGACGGACCTCATCGAGGAAACCGCGCGGCGGCTCGCGGACCTGAAGCCGGCAACGATCGAGGACGTCCGCGGCCTGGCACGTGCGGTAGTCGGCTTCTCCGGACCCAGGGAGGCGGCGCACGGTGAAATGAAGAAGTTCCTGCGCGCGCGCCTCTACCGCCACGAACGGATCGAGGCCGCGCGCACCGGCGCAGGGCAGGTGCTGCGCGAGCTGTTCGATGCCTTCATGCAGGACGTCGCGCGGATGCCGGCGGATCACCGCGACTCCGCGGTCGCGATGGAAGCCGCGTCCGGCCGGGCGGGGCGCGCCCGGGCGGTCGCCGATTACATCGCCGGCATGACGGATCGCTACGCTTTTCAGGAGCACGGGCGACTCTCGGGCAAGGGCAGTGTTTGATAGCATGACGCCTCCGGAATGGGAGGCAACGTGGCCAGGGCCCGGATACCCGCGCGAGAGCGACTGATCTTCGCAATGGACGTGCCGAATGCCGACGCCGCGCGCCGGCTTGCGGACACGCTCGGCGATGCGGTGTCCTTTTACAAGCTCGGCCTGGAACTCTTCATGTCGGGCGAGGCGTTCGAATTGCTCGACTGGATGGTCGGTCGCGGCAAGCGCGTGTTCGTGGACCTCAAGTTCTTTGACGTGCCGGCGACCGTCGCCGGGGCGGTGCGCAACCTGCGCAATCGCGGCGTGACATTCGCGACCGTGCACGGCAACCAGTCGATCATGGAGGCGGCGGTCGAGGCCGCAGGCGACGTGGGCATCCTTGCCGTCACCGTGCTGACCAGCCTCGACCGCGGCGACCTCGACGACCTCGGGTTCCAGTGCGACGTGGAAGCACTCGTTCTGTCACGCGCCCGGCGCGCGTTTGCGGCCGGATGCGCCGGTGTCGTCTCGTCCGGGCTCGAGGCGAAGCTGCTGCGCGCGGGCGTGGACGAACGCCTGATCGTCGTCACGCCGGGCATCCGGCCAGTCGAGAACCGCCCGACCGACGACCAGAAGCGCGTCATGAGCGTCCCCGAGGCGTTTGCAAACGGCGCTGACTACATCGTCGTCGGGCGGCCGATCCGCGATGCCGCCGATCCGCGTGCCGCCGCCCTGCAAATCCAGGCGACGATCGCGGGCCTATTCCCCAGTCGATGAATACGCCGACGGCAAACGACCGGCTGCTGCGCGCGCTGCTGCGTGAGCCGGTGGACCGCACGCCGGTCTGGATCATGCGCCAGGCCGGCCGCTACCTGCCGGAGTACCGCGCGATTCGCGCGCGGGCCGGGAGCTTCCTTGCGTTGTGTACGAATCCGGAGCTCGCCTGCGAGGTGACGCTGCAGCCGCTGGCACGCTATCCGCTGGATGCGGCCATCCTGTTCTCGGACATCCTGGTCATCCCGCATGCGATGGGAGTCGGACTCAGCTTCGAGGAGGGCGAGGGGCCACGAATTGCGCGGCCAATCCGCAGCGAAGCTGAGGTTCGCGCATTGCCCACTCCGGACCCGGGCAGGGAACTCCAGTTCGTGCTCGATGCGGTCGCGCGGATTCGTCGCGAACTCGCGGGCCGCGTTCCACTCATCGGATTCGCCGGTTCACCGTGGACCGTCGCGACCTACATGGTCGAGGGCGGTTCGAGCCGCGAGTTCAAGCGCATCGGCGGCCTGCTCCGGGCCGAGCCGCGGACATTGCACGCGCTCCTTGAAAAACTCGCGCGCGCGACGATCGCTTACCTCAATGCGCAGATCGCAGCGGGCGTGCAGGTCGTCATGATCTTCGATACCTGGGGAGGCGCGCTTGCGACGCCGGATTACCTGGAGTTTTCGCTGGCCTACATGGAGCAGATCCTGGCCGGCCTGGTGCGCGAGCACGAGGGGCGGCGGGTGCCGGTCATCCTGTTCACCAAGGGTGGCGGCATCTGGCTGGCGCGCATGGCCGCCACCGGCGCGGAAGCGCTCGGCATCGATTCGACGACGGAGCTGTCTGCCGCACGCCAGGCGACCGGCGATCGGGTCGCGCTGCAGGGCAACCTCGATCCCGCCCTGTTGCATGAGCCGCCGGAGGCCATCCGTTCAGGCGTCGCGCGGGTGCTCGAAAGCTACGGGCGCGGGCACGGGCATGTGTTCAACCTCGGGCACGGGGTCCAGCCGGAGACCAGTCCGGAACATGTCGCGACGATGATCGCGGCCGTGCACGAGCTTTCGCCGCAATACCACCGCTGACGCGGCGGCCGCGGTCACACGGCCCGGTCGCTCCTGAGCTCGTCGCGCAGGCTGCGCCGCAGGATCTTGCCGACGTTGGTTTTCGGGAGTTCGTTGCGGAAATAGACCGCCTTCGGCACCTTATAGCCGGTCAGTTCCTGCCTGCAGAAGGCAATCACCTGCTCGGCCGTCAGCGCCGGGTCCCGCTTTACGACGAACAGCGCAACCACTTCGCCGGAGCGCTCGTCATCCTGTGCAACGGCCGCGACTTCCAGGATCTGCGGCATCTTCGCCGCGACACCCTCCACCTCGTTCGGGTACACGTTGAAACCGGACACCAGGATCATGTCCTTCTTGCGGTCCTCGATGTAGGTGCGTCCGCGCTCGTCCATGCGGCCGATGTCGCCGGTGCGCAGCCAGCCACCGGGCAGCATGACCTTCGCGGTCTCATCCGGGCGATTCCAGTAGCCGCGCATGACCTGCGGTCCACGCAGGCAGATTTCGCCGGAGGAGCCGACCGGCAGCGGATCGCCGGCGTCGTTGCAGATCATGACTTCGGTGGAAGGGATCGGGTAGCCGATGGATCCGTTGAACTCCGTATCGCCCGGCATGTTGGCCGTTCCGACCGGGGACGATTCCGTCAGGCCCCAGCCCTGGCAGATGTGGCGTCCGGTGACCTGCTTCCAGCGCTCGGAAACGGCTGCCTGTACGGCCATGCCGCCGCCGAGGGCGACCTTCAGCGAACTGAAATCGAGCCGGTCGAAGCCCGGCGTGTTCAGGAGCCCGTTGAACAGCGTGTTGACGCCGGTGATGAAGGTGAAACGGACCCGGGCGAGTTCCTTGACGAATCCGGGCATGTCACGCGGATTCGTGATCAACACGTTGTGGCCGCCGACCCGCGTGAATACCAGCATGTTCGAGGTCAATGCGAAGATGTGGTAGAGCGGCAGCGCAGTGATGACCACCGTGTCCTTGATCTCGCGCAGCTCCGGCATGAACGCAACGACCTGCAGCGTGTTCGCAACCATGTTGCGATGGGTCAGCACTGCGCCTTTCGAGACTCCGGTCGTGCCACCGGTGTACTGCAGGAAGGCGACGTCGTCGCCGCTCACTTCGACCGGGTCGAGCCTGAGGCGGGCGCCGCGCCGCAGCACATCCCTGAATCGCACCACGGCTGGCAGCGTCCACGGCGGCACCATCTTCTTGAGGTGCCGGATGACGAAGTTGGTCAGCGGCCCCTTCGGGAAGCCGAGCAGGTCGCCAATGCCGGTGACGATCACGCGCTTCACCGGCGTGCGCGCGATGACATCCTGAAGCGTCGCGCAGGCATTCTCGAAGACCACGATCACCGTGGCGCCGGAGTCCGTCAGCTGGTGCTCGAGTTCGCGCGCCGTGTAGAGCGGATTGGTGTTGACGACCGTCAGCCCGGCGCGCAGCGCGCCAATGATTGCGATCGGGTATTGCAGGACGTTCGGCATCATCAGGGCGACGCGATCGCCCTTCTTCAGTCCTGCCTCCTGCTGCAGCCAGGCGCCGAAACACCGCGACTGCTCGTCGATCGCGGCGTAGGAAAGGGTGCGGCCCATGTTCGTGAACGCCGGCCGGGCCGCATGCTGGCGCAAGGCGTCCTCGAACAGCTGTTTCAGCGACGGGATGGCGTCGGGGTCAATCTCGGCCGGCACGCCCGGCGGATAATGCCTGAGCCAGATCTTTTCCAATGCTGCCCCCCCTTTTGCTAGCGACGCAGGAGCGGCACGAGCTGCGGCCAGAGATTATCAACCAGCAGCGGTTGCGCCGTGGCAGTCGGGTGGATGCCATCCGGCTGGAACAGCGCGAAGTTGAGCGCGACGTCGTCGGTCAGGAGGGACGCGACACCGATCCGGTAACGGGCCGCGAGTTCCGGATAGATGCCCTGGAATGCGGTGGTGTAGCGCTCGCCGTAGTTCGGCGGGACGCGGATCGCGATCATCAGCACCGCCGCCCCCGCGGCCCGGCTCTTCATGATCATCAGTTCGATGTTCGAGCGCACCCGCGACACCGGCAGGCCGCGCAGCCCGTCGTTGGCGCCCAGTTCGATGATGACGACCCCGGGTCGGTGCCGGGCGAGCGCCCGGTCCAGCCGCTGGACCCCGCCGTCAGTGGTCTCCCCGGTGACGCTGGCATTGACGACGCGGTGACCGTACCCTTCGTGCTTCAGCCGACGCTCCATGAGCGTCACCCAGCCTTGCCCGGGCGCGAGCCCGTAGCCGGCCGACAGCGAATCGCCGACTACCAGTATCACTGGCGGTTGTGCAGCCCGCGCCGGTGCAGCGGCAATGAGCCATAGCGCAAGGGTCAGGACCAGACGCATGAACAAGAAGACAGTCCTCGAGGCCAGGAGTTTGCGCAAGCAGGTTACCAGTCCTGAGGGAATGCTGACCATCCTGGATGACGTGAGCCTTGCGGTTGCCGCTGGCGAGTCCGTCGCCGTGGTCGGCGCCTCCGGCGCCGGCAAGTCGACGCTGCTCGCGCTGCTTGCGGGACTCGATGAGCCGAGCGCAGGCACCGTCTGGCTCGAAGGCATCGAGCTGTCGGCACTGGACGAGGACGGTCGCGCGGCGGTGCGCGCACGGCATGTCGGCTTCGTGTTCCAGTCCTTCCACCTGATCCCGTCCCTGACCGCGCTCGAAAACGTGATGCTGCCGCTCGAACTCGCCGGCCGTTCCGATGCGCGGACCGCCGCCCGCGAGGTGCTCGCGCAGGTCGGCCTCGGCAGCCGCCTCGGTCATTACCCGCGCCAGCTCTCGGGCGGCGAGCAACAACGCGTGGCGATCGCAAGGGCTTTTGTCACCAGGCCATCCGTACTGTTCGTCGACGAGCCGACCGGCAACCTCGACACGGCGACCGGCGCGCGCGTGATCCAGCTCCTTTTCGACCTCAATGCCGCGGCCGGCACTACGCTCGTCCTGGTCACCCACGATCGCGGGCTCGCGGCGCGCTGTGGCCGTGTCATCGAGCTGGATGCCGGCAGGCTCGTGCATTGAGCGGGCGGACGCACTGACATGCGCGCCTTGCGCTTTGCATTGCTGGCGTTGCTGCGCGACTGGCGCTCCGGCGAGCTTGCGGTGCTGCTCGCGGCGCTCCTGGTCGCGGTGACGGCACTGACCGGCGTCGGCTTCTTCACGGATCGCATCGGCCAGGCGGTCGATCGGCGCGCGGCGGAAGTTATCGCGGCGGACCTGCGGTTGCAGGCCGGCCGGCCGCTCGATCCGGAGTACCTGAAGCTCGCGGCGGAGCGGGGCATCGAGACCGCGGTGACGGTTTCCTTCCCAAGCGTCGTTTTCTTCGGCGAAGACTCGGCGCTTTCCGCCATTCGTGTCGTGGGGCCGGGCTATCCGCTCCGTGGCCGGCTCGAAATTGCGGACGCAGCCTTCGGACCGGCCCGGGAAACGACGGAACTCCCGGGGCATGGCGAGGCCTGGCTCGATTCACGTCTGCTGGCGCGCCTCGGTGCCGCCGTCGGCGATCGCGTCAGCGTTGGCGCGATGAGTTTCGCCGTGACCCACGTCCTGTCCTCGCGGCCGGACGAGGGCTCGGCGTTTGTCGACCTCGCGCCATCGCTCCTGATCCCGCTCGCGGATCTCGAGGCGACGAAACTGATCGCTCCCGGCAGCCGCGCAACGCATTCGCTGTTGTTTGCAGGCAAGCTGGTGGCCGTCGCGAAACTCAAGGCGGAGCTGGCGCAGCGCCGCAAGCCCGGGGAGCGACTCGTGGATGTCGCCGAGGCGAGCCCGCAGGTGCGATCGTCGACCGAGCGCGCGGGGCGATTCCTCAATCTCTCGGCACTGATCACGGTGTTGCTCGCCGCGGTCGCGGTCGCAATGGCGGCGCGCCGCTATACGCAGCGCCACCTGGACCACGTGGCACTGATGAAATGCATGGGCGCGCCGCAGTCACTGGTGTTGCAGGTGACCGTGATCGAACTCGGCCTGCTCGCGCTCGCGGCCGCGGTCGTGGGCGGCGCACTTGGTTTTCTCGCGCAGGAAATCCTCGCCTGGCTGGTCCGGGATCTGGTGCGCGCCGAACTTCCGGCGCCGACGGCGGCTCCGGCGATCATGGGCATGGTCACCGCGGTCGTCATCCTGGTCGGCTTCGCGCTGCCGCCAATGCTGCAACTGAAGCGTGTGCCGCCCGCCCGCGTGCTGCGCCGCAACCTCGAGCCGCCGCCGCTGCGCTACTCGGTGTCCTACGGCCTCGCGCTGGCGGCCGTGCTCGCCGTGCTGTACTGGCTGGTGCGGGACGCCAGGCTCGTGGGCTACGTTGCAGGGGGCGTTGCCGGCATGCTCGCCATCCTCTACGGGGCGGGGTGGTTGCTGGTGCGCCTGGCTGGGCGCCTGCGGGGCGCGGTCGGCGTCGCCTGGCGCTATGGGCTCGCGAACCTTGCGCGCCGCGGCCGCGAGAGCATCGTGCAGGTGCTCGCCTTCGGCCTCGGGCTCATGGTGCTGCTGCTGCTCGCGGTCGTGCGCAACGACCTGCTCGAGGACTGGCGCGCGAGCCTGCCCGAGAACACGCCGAACTACTTCATGGTGAATATCCCGGCCAACGAGACCGGGGCGTTCGCTGAATTCCTGATCGGGCGTGGCCTGCCACGTCCGGATCTGTTCCCGATGATCCGCGCGCGCCTGACCGCGATCAACGGCCGGCCGGTGGACGAGCTGTCGCTGCAATCGGATCGCGGCCGCGGCTTTGCGGAGCGCGAGCAGAACCTGTCTTGGGCCGAAGAGCTGCAGCAGGACAATCGCATCGTCGCGGGCCGCTGGTGGACCAAGGCCGACCGCGGCCGCCGGCTCGTCTCGGTCACGAGCGAATACCAGGAGGAGCTCGGGCTCGAGCTGGGCGACAGGCTCTCCTTCGATGTCGCCGGCGAGCCGCTCGATGCCCAGGTCGCGAGCTTCCGCGAGGTGCAGTGGGACGGCTTCCAGCCGAACTTCTTCCTGGTCTTTTCCCCCGGCACGCTGGATGGACTCGCCGGCACCTGGCTCACGAGCATGAAGCTCGCACCGGAACAGCGGCATCTGCTCGTGGATCTCGTGCGGCGCTTCCCGTCGGTTTCCATCTTCGACATCGATGCGATCCTCGCCCAGATACGCGACGTCATGGACCGGGCCTCGCTTGCCGTGCAGTACGTATTCCTGTTCACGCTCGCGGCCGGCATCACGGTGCTGCTGGCCGCCATCCAGTCGACGCGCGACGAGCGGCGCTATGAGAGCGCGATGCTGCGTACGCTTGGTGCAAGCCGCCGCGTGGTGCTGGCCGGCGTCGCCTCCGAGTTCACGGCACTCGGGATGCTGTCGGGAACGCTCGCGGCCCTGGGTGCCACCGTCGTTGGCTGGTTGCTCGCAACGCAACTCTTCGACCTCGAATACACGCTCGACCCCTGGGTCTGGGTGATCGGACTCGCGGCGGGCGTTGTCATCGTCGGCGGCGCCGGCACTTTCGCCGCGCGCAGCGTCATCAACCATCCGCCGATCAGTACGTTACGGCAGGGCTAAGAGCGGCGGCTCATCCGCATCGTGTCCCGCGTGATCGACAGCTTGCGGCAGATGCCGTAGGGTTCCGGCATTCATGATGGAAGAGTACATCCGCAAGCTGTTTGCCGATCCGGAGATGCTGCGCATGGGTCATGCGCAGCGTCTGGCCGACCTCAATCTGGGCCTGGGGTGGATCTACTATGCCCTCGGGCGGCTCATCCGACCGGCGCGTGCCGTGGTCGTGGGTTCGTACCGCGGCTACGTACCCAGCGTGATCGCGAAAGCGCTGCTCGACAACACCGAGGGTGGCGAGGTCTGGTTCATCGACCCGTCCCTCGCGGATGACTTCTGGAAAGTGCCGGCGAGGGTCACCGAGACTTTCCAGCGCCTCGGCACGCCAAACGTCCGGCATCACCCGCATACCACCCAGGAATTCGTGGCGACCGAGGCGTACGCCGGGCTTTCCGAGGTCGGGCTCGTCATGATCGACGGGTACCATTCCGCGGAGCAGGCGCGTTTCGATTACCTGGCCTTTGTCGACAAGCTTGGCGCCGACGCCGTCGTGCTCTTTCATGACAGCATCCAGCGGCGGCCGAGTTCCTTTTACGGCGAGGACCGCAAGTATGACCACACGGTCTGTCTGCTGATGGAGCGGCTGAAGAAAACGCCGGGCCTCGCGGTGCTCACCCTGCCATTTGCCAGCGGGCTGACGCTGGTCAGGGGCAAGCCTGAGTCCCTGCAGTGGATCAACGAGCCGTTCGACGGCGCGTGATAGCTGACGCCGCAATGCAGTTGCAACCAGAGAAAAGCGGGCCCCGGTTCGCGCGCGTTTTGCCCGGCTGGGACCTGCGCGGCCTGCCCTGTTCGCCGTACGTGATCGGTGCCCTCCCGGGCGAGGGCATCGGGCCCGAGGTCGTCGCCGCGAGCCTGTCGCTGCTCGAGACCATCGAATCCGCGTCCGGGCACCGCTTCAAGGTCCGCAGCGGCGGCAAGATCGGGCTCGAGGCGCAACAGGCCTCGGGTCAGGTGCTCACGGAAGAGGTCATCCGCTTCTGTGAAGCGGTTTTTGCCGATCACGGCGCGGTATTTTGCGGGCCCGGTGGCGGTCGCTTCGTCTACGAGCTGCGCCGCCGCTTCGATCTGTACTGCAAGATGGCGCCGCTGCAGCCGATCGCGGCCCTGCGCGACACTGGCGTGCTCCGCCCGGAGGCCGTCGACGCGATCGACATCCTGGTCGTCCGCGAGAATGTCAGCGGCCTCTATCACGGGAAGTTCGGCTTCGAGCAGCATGGTGAGCAACGGCGCGCCTTCCAGCATTTTCACTATGACGATGACGAAGTGGCGCGCATTCTCGTCGTTGCGCGCGACGCCGCGCGATTGCGCCGCAAGCGCGTGTGCGTCGTCACCAAACCCGGCGGCGCGCCCTCGATCAGCCGGCTCTGGCAGGAACAGGCGGAACGCGTGATGGCGGGCACGGATATCGAAACGCGGCTGCTGAACGTGGACACGGCCTGCTATCAGCTGATCGCCGACGCCCGGAGTTTCGACGTGGTCGTGGCACCCAACATGTTCGGCGACGTGCTGGCGGATGTCGCGGCGCTACTCCTCGGTTCACGCGGCATGTCCAGTTCGGCCAACTTCGGCGACGGTGGCCTCGCCGTTTACCAGACCGGCCACGGCGCGGCCTACGACCTCGTGGGCCAGAATCGCGCCAACCCGGTCGGCCAGATTCTGGCGCTTGCCACGATGCTCCATGAGAGCTTCGGCCTCGAACAACTTGGCATGCAGGTCCGCGGTGCCGTCAGTGAAACGCTGGCCAGCGGCTGGCGAACCGCGGACATCATGGCGCCGGGCTGCCGGGAGGTCGGGACACGCCAGCTGGTCGCGGACATCAACGAGCGGCTGTACGAGCGCCTGCGGGCCGTAGCGACTCAACGCGTCGCGGAACAAGCCATCGGTCAATGAAGCCCGCCCTGCTGTTGGTGGACCTGCAGCTCGATTTCCTGTCGCGGCCGGGACTCGCACCTGACGCCGCGGAGCTGGTGAGCTGCGTGGAGGCGCTGCTCACCGGTTGTCGCTCGCTGGGCCTGCCGATCCTGCATGCCCAGACGCGGGTTCGCGCCGACGGTTCCGACCGCATGCCCCATTGGGTCCGCGCCGGTTATTCGGCCTGCGTTGCCGGCACTGCCGGCGCTCTGCCGCCACCCGGGCTCGCGCCGCAGGCGGACGAACCCATTTTCGCGAAGCGTTTCTTCAGCGCCTTCGAAGACCCCGGCCTCGAACAACACCTGAATACGCTTGGCATCGACACGCTCGTCATCGCCGGCCTTTATCTGCACGGCTGCGTCCGGGCAAGCGCTCTCGATGCATACACCGCAGGCTTTCGGGTACTGGTGGCGACGGACGCGGTGGGCTCGACCGAACCGCTGCACGCCACGATAACGCGTGAATACCTGGACGGGCGCGCCGCCACTTTCATGCGTTCGGACGCGCTGCTTGCGCAGCTCGCTGGCACCCATGCCGCGGCAACCGCGAGCGCCATCGAGATCGCCTGTATCGGCAATCGCTGGACTACCGCAACGGGCCGCCGCGCCCTCGTTTTTCACCCACCCGTGGACGTCGGCGCGCCGGAGACCCGAATCGCAGCCGCGCAGGCCGCCGATGTCGGGCCGGCAACCGCGGCGGCAGTCGACGCATGGGCGACGTGGCGCCATACGGACCAGACGACACGCGTGGCCCTGCTGCGTCGTTGGCGCGCCATCCTCGAGCAGGATTCGGCGGCGCTCGCGGCCTTGCTTGCGGTGGAAATCGGCAAGCCACTCGCCGCCGGGCGTGAAGAAATGCAGCGGGCGCTCGCGCATATTGACACGGCAGTCCGCATCGCCTCGGAATCGCCGGCTTCGCCTGCGGGCGTGCGGGTCCGCTATCGCCCGGTCGGCTGCATCGGCCTCATCACCCCGTGGAACAACCCGGTGGCGATTGCCGTCGGCAAAATCGCGCCGGCGCTTGCATTCGGCAATACCGTAGTGTGGAAGCCAGCGCCGCGCGCAGCTTGCACGTCGCGACGGGTCATGGAATCCCTGATCGCGGCGGGCGTGCCACCCAGCGTGGTCACGCTCGTGTTCGGTGATGCTGATACGGCGCAGGCGCTGATCCGTGAACCTGCGATCGCGGCCGTCTCGGTCACGGGCTCGCAGCGCACCGGCCAGGACGCAGCCTCGCTTTGCGCGCTGCTCGGCAAGCCGCTGCAGGCGGAGCTCGGCGGCAACAACGCACTGATCGTGCTGGCTGACGCGGATTTCGAAGGCGCGGCCGCTGCGCTCGCGCGTTCGGCGTTCGGCTTTGCAGGTCAACGCTGCACGGCCGTGCGGCGCTTCATCGTCGAGGCGGCGATCGCCGCGGGATTCGAGCGGGCGCTCGCGTCCGCCACGCGCGCCCTGCGCATTGGCGACCCGTGTCGCGACGATACCGACATGGGTCCCCTGATCTCGCGGGAGCGCCGCGCGCAAGTCGCCGCCGTGGTTGAGCAGGCGCTCGCGAGTGGCGGTCGGCTGATCACCGGTGGCGTGGAGCCGCACGGTCGGTCCGGCGGCTGCTGGTTCGAACCGACCCTGCTTGCGGATATCGACCCCAACGCGGTGATTGCGCAACACGAAACATTCGGGCCGGTGGCCCTGGTCCAGCGGGCCGCAGGTCTCGACGATGCTGTGCGCCTCGCGAATGGCGTGCCGCAGGGCCTTCTGGCGGGCCTGTTGAGCCCGGACGTCGCTGCGCAGGCCCGTTTCGCAGCCGGGATCGACGCCGGCATCCTGCAGTTCGGCCCGGGCCCGTTTGCAATCCATGCCGATGCGCCGTTCGGCGGCTGGAAATCATCGCGCATCGGGCCCGCGGAGCACGGCCGGTGGGACCGCGAGTTCTACGCCAAGCCACAGGTCCTGTACGGCGAGTCCGACGGGCCATGAATCAGGAACAGCAGATATTGCTGACGCGCGTCGGACCCAGCACACCCATGGGAGAGTTGCTCCGTCGCTACTGGTTTCCGGTGGGCGTGAGTAGCGACATCGCGCCGGGCAGCGCACGCGCGACGCGGCTGCTGGGACAGGACCTCGTGCTGTTTCGCGCCATCACCGGCACGCTCGGGCTGCTGGATCAGGCGTGTCGGCATCGCGGCGCCGGGCTACAGCATGGCCACGTCGACGACGAGGGCATTGCCTGCCCCTATCATGGCTGGAAATTCGCGAGCGATGGCCGCTGCCTGCAAATGCCGGCCGAACCGCACAATCCCGGGCTGCTCGACCGGGCGCGAACCGGCGCCTATCCGGTCGAGGAACTGGGTGGCCTGATTTTCGGTTACCTCGGACCCCTCCCGGTGCCCCTGCTGCCCCGTTACGACCTGTTCGTGTGGCATGGCGTCCTGCGCGACATCGGCCGCGCGCAGCTGCCCTGCAACTGGCTGCAGATCATGGAAAACAGCGTCGACCCGACCCACGTGGAATGGCTGCATGGCCATCACCTCGGCCAGGTGCGCGCTGCAGAGGGCCGCGAACCGCCGCAGCACTATCGCCGTCACCACACGAAAATCGGCTTCGATGTCTTTCCGTACGGCATCATCAAGCGCCGCGTGGTCGCGGGCGGCAGCGAGGCCGACGACGACTGGCGCATCGGACACCCGCTGATCTTTCCATGCATGTTGCGTGTTGGCGCGCGCGGACAGCATCGGTTCCAGATCCGGGTCCCGGTGGATGACACGACCACGATGCATTACTGGTATTCGTGCTATCGACCGCGGCCGGGCGTCACCGTGCCGCCACAGCCAGCGATCCCGGTGTACGAGGTGCCATGGCGGGACGGCGACGGTAATTTCATCGTCGATTTCGTGGACGGCGGCGACATCATGGCCTGGGTCACGCAGGGACCGATTGCCGATCGCACTCGTGAACTGCTGGTCAAGTCCGACAAGGGCATCGTAATGCTGCGGCAGCTGTTGATCGAGCAAGTCGATCGGGTCACGCGCGGCCTGGATCCACTCGGCGTCCTGCGCGACCCCGCGACCAATGCGCTGATCGAGTTTGCGCAGGAGCACGACAAATTGGGCGATGGCCGCTCATTCCTGCGCGAGTCCATTGCGATGAGCCATGTTCGCTACAGCCCGCTCAGGGAGCAGATCATCGAGCTGCTGGAACGCGATTGAACGGCAACCGCTCACGCGGTCCGCGCCTGCGCATCCTGCTGCATGCCCAACACCTGACGGGCGTCGGTCACTTCGTGCGCATGCGTGAAATCGCGCGCGCACTCGCCCTGCAGCATGACGTGTATCTGGTGGATGCCGGTCGGCCCGTGCCGGGTGTTGCCGTAACCGGCGCGATACCCATTGAGCTGCCGCGGATCATCCGCAATGACAATCGCCTGGCGCCGCTTGCCGGCGATGCCGATATCGCCGCGACGCTGGCGGAGCGCCGCAGCATTCTATGCAGCGCGATCAGTCGGTTGCGACCCGATGTACTGGTCGTGGAGCACTATCCATTCAGCAAGTGGGAATTGCAGGACGAGATCGAGGCGGCGATCGTCACCGCGCGCACTGCAAACGTCCGTGCCCGGGTACTGGGCTCGGTGCGCGACATCGTGCGCCAGACGCGCCATGAATCGTGCACCGGGGCGGTCTACGTCGAGCGTGTACTCGGCGCGCTGCAGGCAGGCTTCGACGCGTTGCTCGTCCACGGCGATCCGGCGCTGACGCAGCTCGGCGATCACTTCCCCGGCACTGGTAGCATCCGGATCCCGGTCGAATACACCGGCATCGTTTCGGAGATCCCGCGGCACGGCCAAAGCGGCGCTCAGGCCATCAATCAGCTGACCGGCGGCTCACCCTTCGTGCTGGCGAGCGTTGGTGGCGGCCCCGATGCGCAGGGACTGCTGGTGCAGTGTGTCCATGCCTGGCGACTCCTGATGGCGCAGGACGCGCTGCCAGGATGGCAGGTCGTAATCTGCACCGGGCTCGCTTCTCCACCCGGCAAATTGCGGGCGCTTGCGGCCGCTGAAGGCGCGGGCCGCGTCGTGGTGCAGCCTTTCAACCCCGATTACCTGGCCTGGCTCGAGACGGCGCAGTTGTCGGTGAGCTGTGCGGGCTATAACACCTGCGCCAATCTGTTGCAGCTGCGGCGCCGCGCGTTACTGGTGCCGGACGCGCAGATGTCCGACCAGCCGGAGCGCGCGCGGTTCCTCGCGGCGCGGGGCATTGCAACGGTGATTGACCCGCAGCAGCTCGACGCGCGGGGGCTCGCCACCGCGATCCGGACTGCGCTCGCCATATCGCCGCCGCGGCACGACATTGCAATGGATGGCGCCGAGCGCACGCGCGCCATCATCGAGCGCCTCGCGGGCTGATGCGGAAGCCGGGCGCTTGCTCGGGCAGCAGCGACAGGAATTCCTCGAACTTGCCGGTCGGACCGCGCGCGATCGCATCCACGGCGACGATCTCCACCCGATATGGAAAGCCGAGCGTCTCGCAGACGGTGTCGATCGCCTGTTGCGTTTCCGCCGCCGTCAGCGGCCGTTCAAGGACCACGCGCAGCTCGATCCTGTCGCGCGCGGTCTGCACCCACTGCGCCTGACGGATCACGGCGACCGCGCGGATCTTGTGCAGGGCGATGGGCCAGTAGCGGCGACCGTCGGGACTTAGGGCAAGGTTGCGCACCCGGCCGAGCACCTGGCGGATCACCGGCGACGCGCGGCCACAGCCACAGGGCTCGCCGACGGTCGCGTAGTCGCCGATCTGGTAGCGAATCAACGGTGTCGCGAGATTGTGCAGGGACGTGAGCACGACGTGGCCGGTTTCCCCGGTCGCGCAACGCCCGCCCTTGTCATTCAGGATCTCGACGAAGATGCCCTCGCTCTGCACGTGCAGGCTTCGGTGCTCGCGGCAGCGAATCGCGATCTGGCCGTTCTCGTTGCTCGTATACATGTCGGACACGCGCACGCCCCAGGCCGTGGCAAGCCGGGTCTCGAGTTCGACGTCCACTGGCTCGGAGAAGAGCCGGATCTCTTCGAGGGCCGGCGGCTTGCCGGCCGGGCCAAGCGCCTCGAACAGCGCCGCTGCAACGCTTGGATAGGCAAGGAGGTAGTGCGGATCGAAGCGGCGCAGCCAGTCGACCAGCAGGTCCAGCGGCAGGCCTACATGCAGCACCGATGCCGGCCCGGTGCGATAGAGCACCGCCGCCGGCGGCCCCCACGTGGCGCGCTGCCTTCCTTGCGGATTGCGATCGCCTGGCGGGCATGAACGAATGATCCCCAGGCGCTTGGCAAAGTCGCGTTCCTGCCAGAGATGCTCACGCAAGGTGAGCGCGTTCCAGAGCACGCGCGTGACCGCCGTGTTACGCACCTCCACCGGAATGCCGGTGGATCCCGAGGTGTGCACCACGCCGAGCGGCAGATGCGGCTGCGGCACCACCGGCGCATTGAGCGCAGGACCCTCGCTGCGCAGCGTCGGCTTCGTCAGCAATGGCAACTGCAACCACTGTTCCTCGAAGCGCTCGGGCGAACGGCGCAGAATTTCGAGGGCGGCCATCAGCGAGCCCGCCGTCATGTAGTACGGCACGTTATTGGCGGCCCACTCGAGCAGCTGGATCAGCTGCGATTGCGCACCGGCGGCGAGCTCAGGCGCCGACCACCGCTGTGATGCTTCCAGACCGCGCATCACGTCCTGCAGCGCGGTGGGAGGAGTCGCCAGGAAAGGCGGCCACGACAGGAAGGATTGCGACGTCCTACCTCCCGCCAAGCCGCAACCTCGCCTCCGCAAATGGCAGCAGCTCGCCGCGACGCGTGTAGCCCTCGATGCTGAGGCGATACATCCCGTCCGGCAGCATCGTCGTGTTGAAGGAAAGGTGCAGGTCGCCGTTGGAATCGCGCGCCAGGCGCTCCGTGCGCAGGAGCGCCGTGCCATCATCTCGCGCGAGCGCGAGCCGGAAGCGCTCATAGCGATCGGTGTTCGCGGCGATGACCAGGTCGATGCGTTGCGGCAGTCCTCCGGCATCGATGCCGGTCAGGCGCCCGGCGCGCGGATCGATGCGCAGGGTCCGGGTCGAGGAGGGCGCCCGCAGGAAGCCCACGGCAGCCTGCTGTTGCAGCATCTCGAACCGGTCGAGGGCGATGTTCCAGCGCCAGGCGGTCCAGCAGAGGGCCAGCACCAGCACCAGGATCAAGACCGCGCCGCCCGCCAGGACCTCCGGCCGCTGGTACTTGGCCATCCACTCCGGGAATTCCACATTCATTGACCCGACTCCTTGGCTCGCTGCGTTTATTCTATGCGTCCAGAGCCCAAGGAGTGCCCGACATGTCATCCCTGTCCGCCCGAATCCACCTGCTGCTGGCCGGCGGCCTGCTGGCCGCATCCGCGATGGCGGCCGATCCCCAGGTGGCGCTGACCGTCTACAGCTCGGCACAGCCGGGTGGAATCCCGGCCGAGTGGTACCGCCCTCTGTCCGGCATGGGCACGCCGCAGGCGAGCGCGCTGCCGGGCTTTGCGCTGGTGCGCGTGGACCGGGACCTGGAACTGGCGCGCGGACGATCGACGTTGAAATTCACGGACGTTGCCGCGCTGATCGACCCGACCACCGTGCAGTTCCGTTCGCTGACCGACCCCGCCGGCACCAAGGTGCTGGAGCAGAATTTCCAGTTCGACCTGGTCAGCACGGAGAAGCTGCTCTCGCGCTACGTGGACCACAGGGTCAGCGTCGAGAGCCAACAGGGTGATGGCGTCGCCGTGACCGAGGGGACCCTTCTCTCTGCGCATGACGGCCTGGTGCTGCGCGGCGACGACGGCCAGATCCATGCGCTTCGCAACTGGAGCGGCATGCGCTTCGGCGAGCTGCCGGGGGGCCTGATCACGCGGCCGACGCTCGAATGGGATGTGCTGGCCGCGAAGGGCGGCAATCACCGCGCCCGCGTGTCCTACCAGACCGGCGGCATTACCTGGTGGGCGGATTACAACCTGATCTTCACCGAGGGCGCGGATGCGAACTCAGGGCTAGTGGACGTCGGCGCCTGGGTCAGCCTGCTGAACCAGTCCGGCGCGAGCTACCAGGACGCGAAACTGAAGCTCATCGCCGGCGACGTCAATCGCGTGCAACCCGACCAGAAGATGTTCCGGATGCGGACGATGGAGGTAGCGGCCATGGCGGAGGCCGCGCCCCCGGGTTTCGAGGAAAAGTCCTTCTTCGAGTATCACCTCTACACACTCGGCCGGCCGGCGACGCTCGCGAACAATTCCACGAAGCAGATAGAGCTCTTTGACGCGGCCGCGCGCGTACCCGCGAAAAAGCTGCTCGTCTACTACGGCGCCGAGAGCCATGGCTACTACGGCTCGCCGATGCTGGACCGCGAGTACGGCCCCAGCTCGAACACCAAGGTGGACATCTGGCTGACGCTCAAGAACGACAAGGCCTCGGGCCTCGGCATGCCGTTGCCGGCCGGCCGCATTCGCGTCTCGCAGCAGGACAAGGCGGATGGCAGCCTGGAATTCATCGGCGAGGACAAGATCGACCACACGCCCAGGGACGAGGACCTGCGCGTGAAGCTCGGCACGGCCTTCGACGTGGTCGGCGAGCGGCGCCAGACCGATTTCCAGCTGAACTCGCGCGGCCGGGTGATGGAAGAAGCCATCGAGATCAAGGTCCGCAACCACAAGGACCAGGCCGTCAACGTGGTCGTGCGCGAGAATCTCTATCGCTGGAACAAGTGGACGCTGATCGAGCAGTCCATGCCGTCCGAGAAGAAGGACGCGCGGACCATCGAGTTTCCGGTGCGGGTGGTGGCGGACGGCGAGGCGGTCGTGACCTACCGGGTGCGCTACGCCTGGTGAGCCTCGACTGATAGCGCGGCGCCGACCGCAAGCGCCTGGCCGACACCCGCGGTCACGATGCAGTTCTGGCCGAAGGTCACGCCCTGCAGCGCGCGGTCATAACGGTAACGCTTGAGCGTGACGAGCGGTTCGCCGTGTTCGTCGCGCGAACCGTCGTGCTGGTCGGTCGTCGTCGTGATGCAGCGCGCGCAGTGCTTGACGCCGCGCAGCACGATGGTGCCCGAGCGGAACGACACGGCGCCGTCCTCGGCATGCGCCGTAATGCCTTCGATGACGACATTGGGCCGGAAGCGATTCATCGGCACCGGCGCCGGCAGCCGCCGGTTGAGTTCCGCGAGCGATTCGCGGGACAGCAGCAGCACCGGGTAGCCATCCGTGAAGGTGACCGGCTGCGGCTTCGGGCCGGCGTAGCGTGGATTGGCCAGCCGCGGCACCCGCTCGCTCATGCGCACGAGCCGTAGCCGATCGCCCAGCAAGCGCGAGAGCCAGGCAGCCGCCCCCTCGCCGGCATCGATTCCACCGCAGATGTCCTTCCAGATATGCACCCGCCGCGCGGCGCCGTCGGCGTGCGCATCGACGACGAGCGGCGGATAGCCGTCGGTCGATAGCTCGAGCTGGCCGCTGCGAACTGCGGTGGAGATCGTCGCGAGGCGCGGGTGCGTGCGCTGAGTCACGAAGCGGTCCTTGCCGTCGATGACCATCCAGCGCCGGTCCCATTCGAGCCCGGTCGGCGTGACGCGCGCAGTCTTGAGGTCAATGCCGCGGCAGGACTTGACCGGATAGATGTGCAGGCTGGCGATGCGCGCCATCGGCATGGCCACCTAGCGGCCGACCTTCAGTGCGAAATCATGGCTGCCGTAGTGCAGGTAGTTGGCCCAGTCGGCGGAGGGCAGCCTGCGCACGGCCGAGCGCGCTACGCACAGCGCCGCGCCAATCGAGGTCCCCTTCGCAAGTTCGCGGTACAGCGGCGTCGCGAAGGCAATGGCCGCGGCGTCGGACACCGGCCACCAGGTGCCGATGAAATTTGCGACCCCGCCGCGCAGGAACGCCTCGGCGAAACCGATGCTGCGATCGAGCTGCCGCAGCGGCTTGACGGCCGTGCGCAGGCGCCCGGATTCGCAGGCGTTGAAGAACACGAGCGCCGGCACGGAATCCATCGCCGCGAGATCGGCGCCCGACAGCACGCGGCCACCGGCGCACAGGATGCCGCTCGAGGCGGGCGCGGCGGAGTCGAAGAAAGCATGGCCCGCAAAGTGGATCGCGTCGTAGTCGCCGGAACGGAACTCGGCCAGCAGCCGCGCGCGCGTCGCCTCGCCGCCGCGGATCACCGTGATGCCCGTGCCGCCGAGACGCGCGAGCAGTTGCGCGACGCGCTCGCCTTCCTCGACGGCGCCCGGCAGGTCGCCGGTTGGATTGACGACCAGCAGCACATTCAACCCGCGCTCGCGCCGGCGCTGCTCGCGCCACTTCGCGACCGACATGCCCTCGGCCGCGTAGCGCCGGCTGAGCCCGGACTCGGCGGCGGGTGCCCAGCCCTTGACGCTGAGCGCCTCCCACGGCCAGTGCGCGCTGGCGGAATCGTGCACGACGACGAGCGGTGCCGGGCGTACCGATGGCAGCGCGGCCGCGATGTCCTCGGGCAACAGGAGTTCTGCCAGGCGCTCGCCGAAGTTCTCGAGTTCGGCCATCGGCATGCCGGGCACGAGACGCGCATGCTCGCGCTCGAGCGCGCGCAGGTCGAGCCGCCGGGTCGCGGTGAGTGCGGTTGCCTTGGGCGTGGTTCCCAGGAGCGCCGCGCGCATCTGTCCCGCCGACTCCTGCACGAACAGCCAGGCCAGCGGCGTCGCTGCCGGCTTCACCGCGCGCCCGGGACGGCGTGCGATCTTGCGTGGCGGCAACAGTTTCAGCAACGAGGCCGCCGGGTGCATGCGCAACAGGTCCCTGGCCGCATGGCGCGCCTCGGCGAGGCGGCGGGAACTGCGCGAGATGATCGCGATGCGCCGCAGGCGCAGTTCCGGCGCAAGATCGGCAAGCGCGGTCAGCACGCCCTCGAGTTGCGCGCGCGCGGCAGCGGCCGGGTCGGCACCGGAGGCCGTGCCCCACAGCACCATCGCAAAATCCCCGACGCCGGCGAGCGCGAGGGTACGCGTGACATTCGCGGCGGCGAGCCGCTGCACGTCCGGGCCATAGCGCCCGAAATCACCGAGGCCGGCCAGCACCACGAGCCGCGCAGCCAGCCCGCGCCGGCCGACCGGCAGCACGAACACCTCACCAGCCGCGGCGCCGATCGCGCGCCGGCGCGCCAGGTCGCTGATCGCGCCGTGCAGCATCGTATCCACGGCGAGGGCGGCGCCCGCAGGTTCGACATTTGAGAAGGCGCCCAGCACCAGCGCAGATGCATCGCTTTGGGTGACGCTGCCCTCGACGAAGGCAAGCTCGACCGGCCGTGCCTGTGCGCCGCGTCGCGCAACCGGGGCAATGTCCGCCGCCGGGCCCGCGATCGCGACGAATTCGTGCAGGAATTCGCGCTGCTGCCGCTCGGAGAGATCGCTCCATGCGATCTTCACCGGCGGCGGCGCACGGGTATCGTCCTCCCACAGGGTCGGGACGCCACGGCGGCGCGGCAGCACGTGCGGCAGTGCCGCGGTCGTATCGCCGCGCGCGAGATCGATGACGGCGCGGCCGACCTCGGCATTGCCGGGCAGGGCGCCGTGGCTTTCTTCCACGTACCAGGCCGGCAGGCCCGGCCAGTGTGCAAGCGCGAGCGGCACGGTGCCGTCGCCGGCCGGTCCGCGGCCGAACTCGAGCCGCCGCCCGCGGCGCTTGACGCCGAGCACGGTGTCCTGGCCGAAGCCGGCGATCAGCGCGAAGCGTTCGTCCGGCGGCGGCAGTGTCTCGATCCCCTGGCGCGCGGCCGCCAGCAGTTCACCGGCCGGATGCGGGCCGCTTGGCCACTGTTCCGCGTCGAAGGGATCAAAGTCCTTGCATGCGGCGGCAGCCGGCAATAGCGCGCAAAGGCCCGGGAAGGTCGTCAGCACTTCGCGCGCCAGCTCCTCTGAATCGTGCAGGAGATCGAGCATGGCGAGGCGCCGCACCAGCGGATAGGTGCCGCGCAAGGCCTGGATCGCGACGAAAGCGCCGCGGTTGGGCGCGCCGAGCTGGATCACGCGCGCGATCCGCGTGCTGCCCTTGTGCGCGAGCGCCGCGCGCGCGACCAGCCCGCCCATGCTGTGCCCGACGAGCACGACGTCCTGGCGGCGCTCGGCGATGACGCGCTCCACCAGTGCGCGGCCGTTGCCGGCGATGTCGAGGCGCCAATCGTAGGGATGGAAGGCGGAATCGAAGCCCGCGATCCTGAGCACGAGTCGTAACCGCTCGTAAGCGAAGCGCAACACGCCGAGCGGCCGATAACGCCGGCCACGCGGCAACGCGAGCCTGGTCATGCCGCCGAGAGCGATCTCGGCGGGGTCGAACCACTTCAGGTCGTCGGGCAAGCCCTTGCGCGGACGGCCGAGCGTCGATCCCATGATCCCGGGCAGAATCAGCGCACGCGGCCCGCCGCGCATGCCCGCCGCGCGCCGGGCGAGCCGCGACAGCTCCTGGTCCGCTTCGAGATACGATGACATTCGGCGGATTCTACAGGCGAATGTAAGATGGAAAGCATGATCCGCCACACAGCGCACGTGGATACATTCGCGCGCGACCGCCTGCCGCCGCCCGAACAATGGCCGCGGCTGCATTTCGACCTGCCGGAACTGAACTATCCCGAGCGCCTGAACTGCGCGACCGTGTTGCTCGACGATGCCATCGCCGAGGGCGCGGGCGAGCGGCCGGCGATCCTGGCGGAGGCCGGCAACATCAGTTACCGGGAGCTACTCGCGCGCGCCAACCGCATCGCGAACGTGCTGGTGGCGACGGGCGTCGTGCCGGGCAACCGGGTGCTGCTGCGCGGCTTCAACGGCCCCGAGCTGTTCGCCTGCTGGCTGGCCGGCATGAAGGTGGGCGCGATCGCGGTGACGACCATGCCGATGCTGCGCGCCCCCGAACTCACCGCGATCATCGGGAAAGGCCAGCCATCCATTGCGCTCTGCGACCATCGGCTGCTCGAGGAGTTGCGCGCGGCCGTGGCGGCGACGGGTAGCGTCGGCACGATCGTGGGCTGGGGCGATGGCGATCTCGAGGGCCGGATGGCGCAGGCGTCGGACCGCTACACGAATGTGGATACCGCAGCGGACGATGTGTGCCTCCTCGCCTTCACCTCCGGCACGACCGGCCAGCCCAAGGCCTGCGCGCATTTCCATCGCGACGTGCTCGCCATGGCCGATGTGGTCGCGCGGCACCTGCTGCATACGCAACCCGACGATGTCTACGCGGGCAGCCCGCCGATTGGATTCACGTTCGGTCTCGGGGCGCTGCTGGTCTTCCCCTTGCGCTTTCGCGCGGCCGTCGCGCCGGTGGAGGCGCCAACCCCGGCCGCGCTGCTCGCAACCATCGAGCGCCAGCGCGTGACTTGCCTGTTCACCGCGCCGTTCGCCTACCGCGCACTGTTGGCCGAACTCGCGGGCTGCGACCTCCGCTCGCTGCGGCAGTGCGTGTCGGCCGGCGAGTTCCTGCCGAAAGCCGTATCGGATGCCTGGCACGAGCACACGGGCATCCGGATCATCGATGGCATCGGCGCCACCGAGATGATCCACATCTTCATTTCGGCGAGTGGCGATGCGATCCGCCCGGGCGCGACCGGCAAGCCCCTGCCCGGTTACCAGGCCTGCGTGCTGGATGAAGAGGGCAAGCCATCGCCGCCCGGGAGCACGGGCCGCCTGGCCGTCACCGGGCCTACCGGCTGCCGTTACCTCGACGACGAGCGCCAGCGGGAATACGTGCAGCGGGGCTGGAACATGACCGGCGACCTGTATCGCGTGGACGAGGACGGTTATTTCTGGTTCGTGTCCCGCGCCGACGACATGATCGTCTCGGCCGGCTACAACATCGCGGGGCCCGAGGTCGAATGGGCCCTGCTCGCGCATCCGGCCGTGTGCGAGTGCGCAGTGGTCGGCGCGCCGGATCCCGGGCGCGGCACGGTCGTCAAGGCCTTCATCGTGCTGCAGCCAGGCAGGGCGCCGGACGCGGCGCTGGTCCGCGAGCTGCAGGACTTCGTCAAGCAGCGCATCGCGCCCTACAAATACCCGCGGCTGGTCGAATTCCTTGACGCACTGCCCAAAACGCCGACCGGCAAGCTGCAACGCAGGATCTTGCGCCGAAGTGCTTGACATCTAAAATATTCATGCTTGTAATGTAGCCGGGCAATCGGGGGTTCCGGTGAAGCGAGTCGTCTGCATCGGCGGCGGGCCGGCGGGGCTGTATTCCGCGATCCTGTTCAGGAAGGCCCTGCCGCGCGCGCAGGTCGAGGTCTACGAGCGCAACCGTCCCGACGACACCTTCGGCTGGGGCGTGGTGTTCTCCGACCGGACCATGGCGGGGTTTCGCGCGGCGGACGAGCCCTCGCACCAGGCGATCACCGCCGGCTTCCACCATTGGGACGACATCGACGTGCACTACCGCGGCACGACGACCACGACCGGGGGGCACGGCTTCTGCGGTATCGGCCGCAAGTGCCTGCTGAACATCTTGCAGGAACGCGCGGCCGCCCTCGGTGTGCAGCAGGGCTTCGAGCACGAGGCCGAGGACGAAGCTGCTTTCGCCGACGCCGATCTCGTCATCGCCGCGGATGGCGTCAACAGCAGGACCCGCAGCCGGCACGCAGCCATCTTCGAGCCCGACATCGACGTGCGCCAGTGCCGCTACATCTGGCTCGGCACGACGAAGCCCTTTCCGGCCTTTACCTTTGCCTTCGAGGAGACCGCGCACGGCTGGTTCCAGATCCACGCCTACCAGTTCAGCGCCGATCTCTCGACCGTCATCGTCGAGACGCGCGAGGAAACCTGGCGTGCCCATGGCCTCGACCGCCTCGATCACAGGCAATCCATCGAATTCTGCGAGCGGCTGTTCGGCGGGTATCTCGATGGGCATCCTCTGATGAGCAACGCGCTGCACCTGCGCGGCTCGGCCTGGCTCAATTTCAATCGTGTGCTGTGCCGGCGCTGGCACCACGGCAAGCTGGTGCTGATCGGCGACGCGGCGCACACGGCGCATTTCTCGATCGGCTCGGGCACCAAGCTCGCGATGGAGGATGCGATCGAACTCACCGCGCGCGTGGCGCATGCCACCGACGTGCCGGCGGGTCTTGCCCGCTACCAGGAGGAACGCTCGCTCGAGGCCCTCAAGCTGCAGAGCGCCGCGCGCAACCGCATGCGCTGGTTCGAGGAGGTCGCGCGCTACGTGAAGCTCGAACCCTGGCAATTCACGTACAGCCTGCTGACCGGCAGCCAGCGCATCGGGCACGAGAACCTGCGGCTGCGCGACGCCACCTTCGTGCGCGAAGTCGAGACCAGGCTTGCAGGACGCGCGGGGGCCGCCGGTCCGCGGCCGCCGATGTTCCTGCCGTTCCAGCTGCGCGGCATGAAGCTGGAAAACCGCGTGGTCGTCTCGCCGATGGCGCAATACCTGGCGCTGGATGGCTTGCCCGGCGACTGGCATCTCGTGCACCTGGGCGCGCGCGCGACTGGTGGTGCCGGACTGGTGTTCACCGAGATGACCTGCGTCTCTGCGCAGGGGCGCATCTCGCCGGGCTGCACCGGGCTCTGGAACGCGGCGCAACGCGAGGCCTGGCGGCGCATCGTCGGCTTCGTGCACCAGGCGAGCCCCGCGAAGATCTGCCTGCAGCTGGGCCACTCGGGCCGCAAGGGTTCGACGCAGCTCGGCTGGGACGAGGCGGACCACCCGCTGCCTTCCGGGAACTGGGAGACACTGGCGCCATCGCCGCTGCCTTACCTCATTGGCATCAACGTGCCACCGCGCGAGATGACCCGCGCCGACATGGACCGGGTGCTGGCAGAATTCGTGCGCGCGACGCGTCTTGGCCTTGAGGCCGGTTTCGACATGCTGGAACTGCACATGGCGCACGGTTACCTGCTCGCGAGCTTCCTCTCGCCGCTGACCAACAGGCGTGAGGATGCGTACGGTGGAGCCCTCAATAATCGACTGCGCTATCCGCTCGAAGTGCTCGCCGCAGTGCGCGCGGCATGGCCGGCCGACAAGCCGCTGTCGGTGCGGCTCTCGGCCAGCGACTGGGCCGAAGGCGGTCTCACCGAGCCGGAATTGCTCGACGTCGCGCGCGCGATGAAAGCGGCCGGGGCGGACATCCTCGACCTCTCGAGCGGGCAAACCGTGCCCTGGCAGAAGCCCGTGTACGGCCGCATGTACCAGACGCCGTTCTCGGACCTGGTGCGCAACATCGTCGGCATCCCGACCATCGCCGTCGGCAACATCTACGAGCCGGACCACGTCAACTCGATCATCGCCTCGGGCCGCGCCGATCTCTGTGCGCTCGCGCGACCGCACCTGGCCGACCCGTCCTTTACCCTGCATGCCGCGGCAGCCCAGGGCTATCACGAGCAATGGTGGCCGAAGGCGTATGAGACAGCCAGACGCCAGCTCGAGCGCAACCTCGAGCGTGCGGCGCAACCGACCGGCCCGGTCTGAGGAGGAAGCGATGACGCAGGATCTGGCAGGACGACACGCGCTGGTGACTGGCGGCGGGCGCGGCATCGGCGCGGCGATTGCCCGCGGGCTCGCTGAGCGGGGCGCGCAAGTGACGCTGCTGGCACGGACCGCCGCACAGCTCGCTGACACCGCCGCTGCGCTGCCGGGCAAGCCGGGTACCGTAGTCGCTGACGTCACCGATGCGCAACAAGTCGAGCGCGCGTTTGCCGAGGCGCGCAGGCGCGCGGGCGAGATCCACATCCTGGTCAATAATGCAGGCAAGGCCGCGAGCCGGGCGCTTGCGAAGTGCGACGAGGACTTCTGGCAGCAGATACTGGCGGTCAACCTGAGCGCCACCTACCACTGCACGCGCGCGGCGTTGCCGGCGATGCTCGCGGCAAACTGGGGCCGCATCGTCAATGTCTCGAGCACGGCGGGGCTGCGCGGTTACGCTTACTGCACCGCTTATTGCGCGGCCAAGCACGGTGTCGTCGGCATGACACGCGCGCTCGCCCTCGAGGTCGCGAAGACCGGCATCACGGTCAACGCCGTCTGCCCGGGCTACACGGACACGGGCGTCGTGCGCGACGCCGTCGCCAACATCAGCGCCAAGACCGGCCGCAGCGAGGCCGTGGCGCGCGAGACGCTGGTTTCGTCCAATCCGCAACAGCGCCTGGTGCGGCCTGACGAGGTCGCGAACGCCGTCATTTGGCTCTGCCTGCCCGGCAGCGAGAGCATCAACGGCCAGAGCATCGCCATCGCGGGCGGGGAAGTGACCTGATGCCGCGGAGCGCCACGGACGCCGAGACACGCATTGCAAGCGACGACCATGCGGCGATCCGGTTGTGGCTGCGAATGCTTGCGACCAATCGCCTGATCGAGACGCGCACGCGGCGCCTGCTGCAGGAGCGCTATGCGACGACGCTGCCCCGTTTCGACCTGATGGCGCAGCTCGAGCGGGTGCCGGGTGGACTCAAGATGGGCGAACTGTCGAAGCGCATGATGGTGACCGGCGGCAACGTGACCGGCATCACCGATATGCTGGAGGGCGAGGGCCTGGTGGAGCGCATGGACGACCCAGCAGACCGGCGCGCCTGGCGCGTGAAACTGACGCGGGCAGGGCAACGCACATTCAAGGCGATGGCGGAGGAGCATGAGCGCTGGATCGTCGAGGCATTCGCGGTGCTTTCCAAACGAGAGATGTCGGCCATGGCAGGGCTGCTGGGTGGCCTGAAGGCGCATGTCCGGTCACTGGAGGGGCGAGACACATGAGCACGGAATCGGCAAAACATTTCCTGTGGCGGGTCGAAAACCGCATTGGGCACGTGACTCTGAACCGTCCCGAGCGCAAGAACCCGCTGACTTTCGAGTCGTACGCGGAACTTCGCGACCTGTTTCGCGCACTCACGACGGACAACGAAGTTCGGGTGATCGTCATTGACGGGGCGGGCGGCAATTTCTGCTCCGGCGGCGACGTGCACGAAATCATCGGCCCGCTGACGAAGATGGACAAGCCCGCGCTCCTTGAATTCACGCGCATGACCGGCGACCTGGTGCGCGCGATGCGCGCCTGTCCGCAACCGGTCATCGCGGCCATCGACGGCATCTGCGCGGGCGCCGGCGCAATGATCGCGCTCGCTTCCGATTTCCGGTTCGCGACACCGGCCGCGCGCACGGCCTTCCTGTTCGTGCGCGTCGGGCTGGCCGGTTGTGACATGGGCGCCTGCACGCTGCTGCCGCGCCTGATCGGCCAGGGCCGGGCCGCGGAACTCCTGTACACGGGCCGCGTGTTCACTGCCGAGGAGGGCGAGCGCTGGGGCTTCTACAATGCCATCGTC